>JAABUO010004711.1_pt1 | contig 16047 bp, 3 predicted proteins | sample 5559291 | NCBI WGS metagenome assembly JAABUO01 (sample SAMN10711878, study PRJNA513372) | rock metagenome | isolation source: Antarctica rocks | place: Antarctica: Victoria Land, Finger Mt sud
GTACAGTTAAGCTGTAAAGATTTGTACAGATGAGCTGTATTAAGTCTTTTAAGTCTTTTAAGCGCTGTTATAATTATACAAATCTGTATTAAGTCTTTTAAGTCTTTTAAGCGCTGTTATAGTTATATAAATCTGTATAAAGTCTTTTAAGTCTTTTAAACATTATTATAATTATACAAATTTGTATAAAGTCATTGTACGAATATGTATAACAGATATTTCTTTCTTTCTTGTTTTCATATATTTTGTTTTTTTATCTGTTTTTTTAAAAGTTTATAACAGATAAACAAAAAAGCTATATTTCTATGTTTGTTAACTGTATTAAGCTGTACAGATAAATAAAAAAGCTGTATTTTTATGTTTGTTAACTGTATTAAGCTATATAAATAATTATTTTTCGTTACATAATGTTCGAGAACTTTACATTAATTATTACAACTTTTTATAACTCTGAATTATTTAATATTAACTGTTATAAATCTGAAAAAATGAATTTTAAAAATGATTCTGTAAATGCGAATAATATCATTACTGCACATATTAATACGAATCGAAAATTCTTTAATAAAAATAATATAACGAAATTCGATTTTTTATTCGAGATCGAAAAGACGATTATAATTTTAAAAGCTTTAAAACAGTGTCGTACAATCGCTGTAAAAAGTTTTAAAAAAGATTTTAATTTTCGTATTAATGCTAGTTTTAAAAATTTAATCTGTATAATTTTTACTGTTATCGTAATTATTCTTATTAAACTGTATAAAATTATACACGTAATTATGTAATAAAGATAATTCTTTTATAATTTCGTGTAAACAAAAATAATAAAAATAACGATATGTGCACAAATTATAAAAAAGAAAATGAATATTTTTAAATCTGTAAATCTTTAAGCAGCTTTCGTAATAAAGTGTGCGTAAATTATTTAAGTAATAAAGAAGATTTAACTCGATGTAATTTCGTTTCAGATATATATAAAACTGTAATAAATGTTATAATATTAAATTAATAATTTATAAATAATATTAAGACTGTTAATAAGCGTAAAGCATCTGAAAAAATCTTAAATAATATATATAAATCTGTATAACTTAAAATTCGTTAATAAATCTGTGCAGCGTCTGAAAAGCGTTAAAAAACGCTTAATATTTTAAAATTATTTAAATTAAAAGTTTACAGCAAGTTAATAAATTTATACATAAAATTAACAGATCTGTATAAAGAATTAACATTAATGTGTAAACGTTTAAAGAAGCTTAAAGAAACTTCAGATAAGAATACAAACACTGACGAATTCTGAAAATAAATATTTAAATAATTATAAATTTGTATCATATCTTTTACAGATTTATTCATATCTTTATAAACTTATTAATTCTTACTTTAAAATATTTTATCTCTGTAAAAGTATTTTTGAAAAAATATTATTATTATTTCGCTGCTCTGTATTAATTTACAAAAAGAATTACGAATTTAATAATATTTTATAATAAATAATAAATATTTATCTTTTTAAAAGTACTTTTAAATAAATTACATTATTAATGCGTTGCTTTACATTAACAGAAAAAAGAATTACAAGTCTTTGTACGTTTCTTACACGAAATAATGTAACGTAAAGTTAATCATGACTGAAATACGACAGCGATAAATTAATTTTTATAATTAATAAAGATTAATCTTGCGATTTATTAATCGTTATTATAAAGCACAGACGAATCGAAAATTATTTACATATTAAAATTCATGAATAATTAATTTCTTTATTAATTAATTTAATTTAAGAAATTAATCGTGATTTTTCGTTTTAACGCTCGTTAAGAATTTTATTTTCGATACAGTCTCGATATAATCGCGTAATAATAAATTAAATATCGTTTAAAAGTTCTTTATTAAAATGTAAATTTCGTAATAACATGATTAACGCTTTAATCTTTAAATATAAATAAAAAAAAGAAAATTTAAAAGATTTTAACGTTTACAGATACTCTGTACTGAGCTCGTGCATTTTCTTATTCTCGTTGTAAAAAGCTGCGTTAAATAAATAAAAATGACGTTCGTGATCGTAAAACGATGTAAGAATTTAACGATTAAATAAAATCACGAAATCATTACGAGAAGATAATATAGCTTTGCTGCGAAAAAAATAAAAGAAATCGAAGATCGTGCGAGTTTCGCAGAGAAAAATATTCGTTTAATAAAGTTCTGCATTTTCTCGTAACGATTATTAATTAAATTAAATAAAGTAATTTAATCGTAAAGATTTAAATTATACGATAATTAATTAATTCATTACGTAAAAGTTTAATTATCTGTTTCGTTAATAATGCGCATGTTTCTCGTAAGTCGCAACATCGATAGTTTTAATTAAATTTAAAAGCTTTAAATGCTTGCGTTAATTTATGCAGCGCGATTATTTATTAAAATAATTAATATAATCTGAGTAAAATCATTTCTCATGATTATAAAAATTTCATTAAAAAGATTATCATTTTAACGAATATCGCACAGAATCTTATAAATTATCGTAAAATAATACTTATTCTGCATAAACATTTTATCTTAAATGATTAAAACTGTGCGACGCAGTAACTTAATAAGATTAAATTATGCAGAAACGTTATAAAACGATGAATAAATGTAAAGAATTAAAATCTTAAATTAAGAATGCGACGTACGATCTTCGAATAATAAAATAACTGCAATGTTCGTCGAAGTTACGCACAGAATAATATTATTTTTCGCACGAAAGTAATAATAAAGTGTTTCGTAAAGAAATGTTTTTTCGATATTTACAGCGTCATGTACGAAAAAATGAGCTGTTTACGAAGATGTTAAAATAATCGTAATAATTATATTAAACACGTGTTATTACTCGCGATTTAATAAAGAAAGTGTTTAATCTCGTAAAAGAATTTATTTCTCACGATCATAATTTAACTTAATTAATATTAAAAGTGAAATATCGTATTTAAATCATGAAAGAATTAAAAGAAAAAGATTAAACTTCGTAAGAATTTTATTTTATTCTTGCAGCTACTGTATAATTAAATGTAAATCATAATTAAGATATGAATTTAAAAAGTTAATAAGAATATTAAGAAATGAAGTAATTTATCGTAATAAGTCATCGTAAATGTTAATATAAAAACGATTTTAAAGTGTACGAGAATTAAAAACATCGTTGTGTAATAAAACAGATACGAACAGACATCGTAAAGCTTTATCACTCGAATATAATACGATTTTTTAAAAATAACTTATTCATTCGTCGTTATCTTTAAGAAGACGTAAAACGACGCAAGCTGCACGAAAGAAAGAATAATAAACATCGTTAATAATTCGAAGACTTTTAAAACTTGTAAAATCGCGCATAATCGTTAAAAGCATTCGTAAATAATGACGTTCTTTTTAAGTCGAAGTAATTTAATATATGCGATTAATTACACGATCTCGTTAACGAGATGTTTAACGTCGTTCGTCTTTTTTCGAATAATAAACATAATGTTTTAAAAATTCTTAATACAGAAAGATACGCTGATCAGAATACTTCGCGTTGTATATAAAAAAGCACGTAAGAATAAACTTAACGTTGTTTAATCTTAATTAAAAATCTTCTCGAGTTATATTATTTTTAAAAAATATTAACTGTTCATTAAAAAAATGTACGATTAAACGTGTAATCGAAGAATTCTTTTAATAACTGCGATATTTTAAAAGATGTTATACGATTTAACACGAATTAATATAATAATCATTCAGATATTGTGAAATTTCGTCTTATTCGTTTTAAAGCTGCAGCGTAATTTAATCGTTATCTTTATAAATATATTTATGCACATACTTAATTATATGAATAAACGCGCAGATCTTAACATTAATATGTGCGCTGTATTTACGCGTTAAATAAGAATTATAAGAAATAATTCAGCTATTATTTACAGAAACGTCACGTTTCGTAATTTTCTTTATTTATGTGCGTTCGTTTTAACGACGTTAATATAAAGAATAATCATCTTCGCGCACTGTGATCTCGAATTAAAAAGACTTAAGAAAATGTTTATTATAAATGCAATCGTAATCGCGTAAATTATTAATTATACAAAGCGCATGTAAGATTAACTTCGTCAGCTTTTCGCTAGCGCATTTAAATATAAAAGACGTAAGATATAATAAATTTGTTATAATTATACTTAATTATTATAATATTAATATGTAAAATTAATCGCTAAAGAACATTAAGAGAATGAGCTTCAGCTTATTTAATATTCTTAATGACTTCATCGTTAGCATTTCGTTATTTAATCGTAATAAATCATTCTTAATACGTTATAAGAGACGTTAACTTATCGAGCGACTTTAAATCATTTAATAAGTTACTTAATCTTGTCTTTAATAAGCGTTAACGTTAAGCTAGCGCTTGCTATTATTATAATTATCTTCTCTTTTAAAGTATTAATCTTCAGTGTAAAGAAGCTGTATTAATCTCTTAAAGTGAAGATAATTATTAATCGCGTCTGCTAAGCGCAGCTTTCTAGAACTCATTAAAAACCTCTTAAATCTCTTTAAATAAATAGAAGAAAAAGAGTCTTTTAAATGTAATATTATCTTGCAATTAATTATAATCTGTAACTTTCTTATGAAATTTCATGAAACTGTAATTTTAATTAATGTTATTTTAATGTTTACTCGCGCGCTGTTATTACGATGACGTAAACTCGATGTTTATTTAACATTATCGTTATAATGACGCTTGTTTATCATATATAATGTTATTTTTTCTTTTTTTCTTTTTTTCTTTTTTCTTTCTTTTTTTCTTCTTATCCTTTAATTAAACACTTTTTATATGTACTTAATGACAGCGAGCAGATGATACGAATGTTAATGTGTGCTTTTAAATATTACAGATTTAATAAATTTGTATATATTTAAAAACAAGAAGTAAACGTTACACAGATTCATGTATAAATTTTTTAATATTAATAAACATAACATAATCTTAATAATTATACGAATTAATAACGAGATAACGATCACGATTAATATATGTACATTTGTTAATTTAAGTGTAAAGTTAATCTTTTACTTTTTAAAATGTAAAAATCTTTCGTGTATAATTTGCATCGACAGACGCGAGTGCGTGCGCGAGTTAAGTATCTGTAAATCGTGCAGAGCTTAATGTTACGACTCGAATCATTACATTACGATAAGTTTTATCTCGCTAACGCTGCGATAATTATTAAAAATTATTTAATTCATTAAACGCTTTTAAAACGATGCGAAACGCGTTATTCGTGAATTTACTCGCGTAAATTAACATTAACGTGTTATTTTCGTAAGCGTGAAAAATAAACAAAAGAGATTAATAACAGTCATAAAGAAATAACGTCGCGTTAACGAGTACATCTTTAACATCGCATATAAAGCTTAACTCGCGATTAAACATGATTAGCGCGAGATTACTCGATTAATTAAGCGTTTAACGAAGACGAAACGAAAGCGCGATAAGACGCAGACGAAGTGTAAAATACTTTAAATTAAGCGCGATGAAGTTAGAAAAGTAATAAGTAAAACGATGATTAAGAAGATGAAGTAAGAAAAGAATGTAATAATAAGTAAGAAAAAGAATGAAAAAAAGACGTGAAAGCGTAAGCTCGCGAAGTAAGTTTTCATAAGAATTAACGTTAACTTGTTAAAGACTTTGTCTTTTAAAAATGATTTCTGAACGAGCTTTAGCTTAACGATCTCGAACGTTATTAGTAGCTTAAAATCGTTGTCTTAATATCTGAGCTCGATGTATACGATAGTAAATAAATAAATAAATAAATAAATTTTTATAATTAAGCGCTACGCGTTAAGCGTTCAGTCTTATTATTATCGACATTTTATGTAACGAAATGAAGAAATTTTTAATTAAAAGTTTATAATTAATAACGATGCGAAGACGATTATTATATTAAATTAACGTCGTTAATAATTAAACGTTATTATCGTAATATTCGCTTATTTATTTCTTCGTCGTCGCTTACGTAACGTTATTTAATTATCGAATTTTTCTTTTAGCTCTTAAATAAGCTTTAGCTTTTCTTTAAATAATCATTAATCATATATATAATCTTAGTTTAATCATTTTATCTTGTATTATAGCTTTTTCTTACTTTTATTCTTATTTATAATTTTCTTAATTTCTCATTACTTCTCATCGTTAATGAGCTTTAAAGCTTGCATAAGAGCTTTCGTCTTCTGATCGTTTACTTTATTTTAATATAACTTTAATAACGAAACATGAAAAATATTATAAATATAATAAATATTAAGTAACGTTAATTAATAAGCTTAAGTCTTAATTTTATTCTTTACTCTGAACGAATTAATAAATCTATGCGATAATTTCTTACTAAACTTCTTTTATTTTAAATTTTTAATTAAGAGCATAATTAAATTATTAATAGTATAAGTTTTAACTTTATGACTACGATTATAATACTTCGTCTGCTAAGCGACAGCGTCGATAAGACGCTTCGTTAATTAATTTCTTAAATCTTAAAGTTACTGAATTCGATTTTTTGTAAATAATATTTCTTTTTCAGCGAAATTATTCTTAATTTCGTAATGTATTTTCGAATTATAATTATACATTAAAAAGAACGACGAGACTTTAATAAAGACGTAACGATTATTATTATAAGCATATTTAATTATTAATAATTAAGTTAGCTTAATTCGTTTACTCTGCGTCAACGAAAGTACGTAAATAATGTTTTAAGATTTAGTTTTAACGCTCGATTAAGTTATTCGTTTACGAATGAAATGCGATACTTAATCGTTATTTTATGCGTGCATAATAACATATAATTAATCAGAACGCGCTAGTGAAAACAAAGTCTCTGTTACTCATTATGTTAATTAACTTGTTAAAGCGTAAAACGATTTTCTTAAAAAACACTTTCGTTAGCTCTGCGACATTAATTCGTGTTATTATTAATATATATTTAATCATTTTAATATATTAATTTATAATCACGAATATCGAGTCATAAACGACTTCACGACGTTTACTTAATAATAAACTCATAACGAAGTTTATAATGATTTCTTTTCATGACTTCGTAAATATAAATAAGAACTTAAGCTCATCATATAACTTATGCTTAAACACTTTAATTCGCTAATAAACGTCACAGATTTTAATATACGAAGTCATTTACTCTGAGTAAACGAATTAATAATACTTTTTTCTTAAAAGTTTTAAAGTTTTATTAATTTTAAAGTGTTTAGCTAAAAGATCATCATGATTTTTATTAATAAATTTCTTTCTAGTTATTACATTATCGAGAACATAAAGACGTTCGTTATGTTTAACGAGATTCTTAAAGTTTAAAGCTTAAATTTCATTTCGCTTACGCAGACGATGAGAAGACTTAACGAGTTTCGCACGAACTTCATTCATTTAATCGTTTTTTGCCTGAAGCTTCTTTATTAAGAACTTCATAAATCTTTACGATTTCTTATAAAGACTTTTAAATATATCTTTAATCTTCTTTCTCGATATGAAAACTTAAATATTAATTAATTAAAATACAGAAACTAAATTATTTAATATCTTTCGCTTTCTTTACGACAGCGACTTTAATCTGTTTATGTTATTAAATTAAATTTTTACTAATTAAGATACGAAATCTTGCTTATTTATTTCGTTTCGCTCGCTTTACGTTAGCGTCTTTTCGTTTAACGACAGCGCTAGCTTATTCTGTAACGTTAATAGTAATTTAATGTTAAAGAGCGATATTTCTTCATAATTTAAACATTTAAAAGACTCATTCGTTAAGTTTCGTTTACTCGAACGATGAAAAATTTTAAAATCATAAGCAATTAACTTCAGCGCTCAGCGAGTTTATTTAAAGTTTAGCTCTTTCTGTTTCATAAATTTTTTAAGATTATTATGATCTGATCAGATCTTAATAAAATATAAATTATCTTTCAGATAATGTCTTTATTACTTAAAAGTGATTATTATAATTAAGAGCTTCTGATTATAAGTTTCGTAATTTTACTTCGTCGATATTATCTTGCGCGATTAAAACGTTATCGATCGTTAATGATCATTAAAATTTTATTAATTAAGAATATTTACGACTGTAAAATTAAAAGTATCGATCTTCATTTTAATCTTTTTATTTAAATTATAATAAATAAGAAGTAAAGTCGACATGAAAATATCGCGCAGTTAACGAAAAGCCTGCTTCGCTGTATTAAATTATTTAAAAGATTTTAATTTCTTATCGTCTTTATTATCTTTTAATAAACTAGTAAGAGACGCTGCGATCTTAAAATAGCGATGAATAAAACGTTTATAAAAGTTAACGAAGTTCAGAAACACTTAAACTTCGCGATAAATCTTCGATTTAGATTATTCTTTAATCATTTTAATTTTATCTGAGTTCATTTTCATTCCGTCTATAAATATTATAAAGCTTAAAAATTTAATTTTCTTAATGTCGAATTAACATTTCTTAAGATTAACATATAGCTAATAATTTCTTAAACGTTAAAACATCTTTCTTATATAACGTTAATGTTGCGTTAAATCGTTATTAAAAATTAAGATATCATTTAAATATATTACACAGATAACATTAATTAAGTCTCTTAACGCTTTATTAATATAAGCTTAAAAAGTAGCTGAGACGTTAATTAACTTAAATGACATAACTTAATATTCGAAATGCTCATAGCGCGTGCGAAACGTCGTCTTTTATTCATTATCTTACTTAATTCGTATGCGATGATAAGCGTTCTTAAGATTTAATTTAATAAAATATTTATATTCGTTTAATCGATTCAGCGTCTCGATGATTAAAAATAATGAATAATAATTCTTAATCGTAATCGCATTTAAATCTCGATAATTAACGCATAAACGTAACTTATCATTCTTTTTAAACATAAAAAGTATAAAGACTTCTGCTAATGAGACGAAATGCTTAATTTAATCTTTAATTAAAGCATTTTTAAAGTAACGTTAAAGCTTCGTTAACTCTGTTTATAATAAATTATATAAAAATATGAATGACGACTTCGCGCTTTTTATTAAATTAATAACATGATCGCTCTTGTTTTACTTTAATAAAATATTAATCTTTTTCGCATCGCAAACATTCTTAAAATTCATTAATTTCTTTAAAACTTTAAGTGATGTGATTTGTTTATTCGACGTCTCTGTAACGTCAGCGTAAATAACTGTAAAGATTTCGCTTTACTCGAAAAGACTTTTTAAAAACTTTTAAGATGTTAATACTTTAAGATTTTTAAATTTTATCTTAAAGCGTTAATTTATCGTTTGCGAGTTTATAAGAATTCTTTAATCGATTAACATTAACATATTAAAAATAGCATCGAGCTTAACGTAATTCACAACGTAAAAAAGAATAATACATTTTTAATGTTGCTTTTAAAAGTTAATTATATTATATATAAGCTCATAAACGTCGTAACAATAACGATCTTAATCATTAAGAAATTTTAATAACGATAAAACGACGCGTTTTATTAATTATAACTCTTACTGTATCACGTATGTTTAATTAATTAAATTTAGCTTTGCTTTCGAGTTAACGAGCTCGAATAATAAACGCTCTTCGTTTAAAAGTTTAACTTAATTCTTAGTAATAATTAAGTCACGCGTCTTTATTAATCTTTTCTGCTTCGCTTACGCGTTAGCGAAGCTTAATTATTTTTTAAATCTTTATTAGAAACATTAGTCATCGTTGTAATTATGTTTCACTTATTCTTTTTAAAATAATTTCTTTTTCAGTATCTCTTTTCATCGCAGTTATAATAATGATTAACTTTATCATCTGAATTAATTAATTTAAACACGCGTTTATTACTCGCACGCGACTTTAGATTTTCATTGAATTTATTATTTCTTCGTGAATTTCGATTTTCTTTATTAAAAAAAAAATTCTAATTCTTTAACTTACGTTAATTATTTTAATCAGTAGAATTCGAGACGTCGTCGTTACGCTTGCGCGGTTTAATACTTTTCAGCATTATTACTTTTATTAAAAGCTTTTCTTTATTTTTTAACATTATATCGTTAATAATAAGAATCTTCTAACGCAGTTTCGAAAGAAGTTTAATAAAGAAACTATTAATTCTCTGCGTCGACGATGTTTCGAATAAATAAGCTTTAATATCTTTTAAATACGACTTAAAGCTAGTTACACTTTATTCTAATCTTTATTTTATTTTCTTAAATCTTTAATAAGCTTTAAGCTTTAGATTAACTGAATCGATTATTAAATTAAGTAAGAATTAACGAAATTTCGTAATAGTTCGTCGTCTTAACGTTTACGTTTATCTCGTAAGATTATTAATTCATGAAATCTTTCATTATAAATTACATGCATTAAAGAATTTTTATTACATCGTTAAAAAAGTAATTCGAGCTTAATTAAAACTTAATTTTTACTTCTCGAAATCATTTTTCATGCTCGTTTTCATTGTGATCTTTATAAAAACGCATTATCTTTAACTTAATAATTTTCGTCGTGCGCGATTATTACGTTAGCTTAATTAATACTTGCGCTTTTATTTAAGCTTAAATTAATTACTATAACTTAAACATTATTGCTTTTAATACGATAAATACATTAAAATTAACAGATAATTATTTAATCGCTGAATCATCGTTAATAAATAAAATTAATTAATTTTAAAATTTCGCTCGTGCTTCGTTAACGTGCGTAATAAATAATGTTAATCGTAACTTACGAGCTTTAATCTTTAATTCTGCGATTCGTCGCAAAGCACGTAAATAATTAACTTTCGCTTACGTCTTAATTAATATTTAATTCACGAATTCATTACGTAAAGTATTTTTTAAACTTTACTTTTTATTATCATTAATTACAAGAGCTGATAATGAGTCTGCTTAAGATCGTTTTAATGATTTTAAGATATTTTAAGCTTTAGTATTAAGCTCTTTAAAGTCGCTGTTATTATTATAATCGATATGTAATTTAAAAACTGTTATAATTATACTATATCTTAAGTCTTTTCTTAAAAGAAAAGCGATTAAAACTGAAAGATCGACTTCGTTAGCTTCTCGCTAGCGCATTTAAATATAAAAGACGTGAAACATAATAAATTTACTATAATTATACTCAGTTATTATAATACTGATATGTAAAACTAATCGCTAAAAAACATTAAGAAAATGAGCTTTAGCTTATTTAATATTCTTAATGACTTCATCGTTAACACTTCGTTATTTAATCGTAATAAATCATTCTTAATACGTTATAAAAGACGTTAACTTATTAAGCGACTTTAAATCATTTAACAAGTCATTTAATCTTACTTTTAATGAGCGCTAACGTTAAGCTAGCGCTTGTTATCATTACAGCGCAGTTAAATATAAAGATTCGCACGAATCGTGTGTTAATTAACTTTAAATAATTATAATTAAGAAATTATTAAGATTCATCGTTGCAGTTAATAACTTAGCAGAAATAACATCGTTAATATGAAATTAATTTAAGAAATTATTATCTCTGTGCAAAAATAAAAGAAAGTGCATATGCGAAAGATCTCGTTTTTAATATTTAATGATTCATAAACATTCGTAATATTATTTAAACTGTGTTTTTAAATCTTGTATTAATGCTTTCAGTTTAACATAAAATACGCGTACGCAAAGATTAAATCTATTTAAAGTCGTTTAATTAAGTAAGAGATTATTAATAATTTCGAGCTAAGAAAAATTCGCGATAAACGTAATAAATAACGTAAGCTTTTCGAAATAACGCGTAATAATAATAAAATCTTAATATTATTAAAGCATGACTTAATCGTTATTATTAAAACTAAACGAAAGAATAATTTAACGACTTAAATTTATTAAATTATTATCATTTATTATTAAAACATTTTAAACTTCGTTATAAAGATTTATACGAATTGTATTTTAATGATTACGATGTTAATTAAGTTTAAATTAATTAATTACAGTATAATAATTAATAATATATTATTAAAAGAGATTTATATTACGTAATAATAACGAGAATTGCGTAAATCGTTCGAATAAATGATAACGCAGATACGCACGAAAAGAATAACGTATAAAAATGCGAAAGCGTTAATTATTACGAAAACGTAAGATATAATTTCATTCGAGTTATTCGTGAAAAAAGAAAAGCACATAATGTAACGAAAAATACGCAGCATTTATATAATTAATTCGAAAAAAACGACGTTTTTCGTTAATAACGTTACGTTCTGCAAGAATAATATCGCGTTTTAATGATTCGTCGTATTCGTTTAAAATAAAGATAATAATTTCGCGAGTTATAAAAAAATTAATACGTCGTTAATTAAATTCGAATTTTATAATTAATCGCATGCGAGAATTTATTATAATTCTTCACGCGTCTGTATTATTTTAAGCTCTTTTAATTTATTTTCGTGCAGTTTCGTATAAAGTAATAAACGAATTATTATAAACACGTATTATATAATTAAGTTACTTCAGAAAATGTTAATGTAAATTAAGATTTTATACGAGTCGTGACGTAGCGATTAAAGAAGAATTAAGAAAATATAACTGCGTAAAGTTTAATAATTATTTTATAATAAAATGCAAAGAGTTTTATAAATAATATAATTCTTCGTAAATAATAAAAAACTGAATGTTTATATAATCTTATAATCATTAATCGAGTTAAAACATACATAAAATAAAGATCATAACATGATTATAAGATTAAATATTATTAAGAAAATGTCGTGACTGCGATGTAATGTTTTCGTATAATGTTCGTAAAAGTATAAAAGATTTAAATAAATAATCGAGTATATCATTATCTTTTAAATAATAAATTATAAATGAAGAATGATCGTGAACGATTTTTTCTTTTTAATACATGATCGTGTAATAAGAACATGATTCTGTATATAATTTAAGATTATGTATTTTCATTTTATAATTAAAAATTAAAACTCGTAAATCTTATCGCGAATTTTATGTAAAAGATAAAAAAAAATGAAGAAATGTAACGTGAGATCGAACGATATCACGCGATTTTAAAGCTAATCGCGAATTCTGTGCAGAAAATAAAAAAAAATAAAAAAATGTAATTTAAGATTAAACGATATCACGCGATCTCGAAGCAGACAGAGTTCGTGTAAAGATCGTACGCTGACGTTTAAATTAACGCGAAGACTGTAAAACGAGATTCGAGTTAATTTCTTATAAAGAACGTCTGCGAGATTGCCTGCAACGAAGATAAAGCATGAGCAGACGAGAAAGATTAAGTTCTGACTAAAAATCAGCAATGAGACGAGTATGTGCACAGCGTGAACAGGTCTGCTGAGACATTATACAGATCTGTACGGACTGAAAAAACTTAAAATGAAAAAGAAAAGTTTCATCACGTGATGTACATCTTGACGACACACGACAGTCAATGAACCTTAAAAAACCTTATGAGCTTCAGTATATAGTAGATTGAACGTCAGCGAAATTTTTAATTGAAAAGAAGTCATATTAACGATCATGCATTTTCATTTTGATTTGATAAGGCAGAAACGATCATTTTTGTGACATTGTTAGATCTTCTAAAAATCCTTCTCTTACAGAAGACGTCTAAGCGAAAAGTAAAGCGCAATCCCCTGCTCATAGCCGTGAGCATCGCACAAGGCACATTAGCCCCCAAGAACCAAAATCATTGACACCGTCTAGAATGCTCGCTTGCCAATTCAACGAAAGGACTTTGGGCTATCGTCAGCTCTATAGATACATCTTTCCTCCGTATCCGTAGGCACCAGATGCGCTGGGTGCTGCGGTTGGCCCATTGGGCATTATGTACGAAGAGCCGCTACCTTGAGGTCCTGAGCCTTCTTGGCCGGGGTAGGGGTAAGGTGGGGAGCCTGAGCCAGATGTAGTGGTACTCTGAGGGCCAGCCGCAGAGGTAGGAGTGACGATGGCGGTATAAGGCGAGCCGTTGGGAAGAGTCATGGTGTATGTCTGGCATGCCGAGCATGGGGCTCCTGGGGATGAGCCTCCGGCAGCAACGGTGACAACCATGGTGGAGTAGACAGTTTGGGCTGGTGCACAAGTGCCGCTGGTAGGGGCAGATGCTGATCCGAAGACAGTTGTGGGCTTGTAAGATTGACTGTTGGCAGCGTTGCCATTGACTGGGCTGTTGCTGGACAGTGAGTTGCCGTTGTTGCCGTTGTCACCGTTGTTGCCATTATTGTAGCTGTTTGAGCCAGAGTTGGAGGTGTTTCCATTGACTGGGCTGCTCGATCCGGTGGTGCTAGGCCCTGAGACTGGGGCACCGGTAGGCAGGCTACCAGCCTGTGTGCTCGGGCAAATGACCTGGACTTTGGTCGTGGTTGCTGTCACGGTTGCCGTCGAGTATGAAACTGTCAAGAAGGTGGAGTAGTAAGTTGACTTGCCGGCGGTGGCAATGGGCGTGGAGCAAGGGACGAATGTCGTGATGGTGGAGACAAGGGTCGTTGTGCCGACGGATGTGGATGTGATTGTTGTAGTTCCTGGTCCGTAGACAGTGGTTGTTTGAATTCTAGCAGGAGAGGTGATCGGGGATCCGCTTGAGCCAGTACCAGTACCAGTAGGGCCGACTATTCCCGAACCGCTGCCTATGGGTTGCTCTGGCAATGGGTTGCCGGTTCCCGAGGGTGGCATGAGGACGCCAGTGCCAGTGGGTCCAACACCGGAGCCTATTGGAGACTCACCGGTGCTTGGGGGCTTGGGGAAGGAACCACTGGGTTGGTAGGGCCCCTTACCCGTGGGCATGGGGTAACCCGAAGCTGTGCCAGTCGCACCAACACCAGTGGTCGGAGCAGTCTCGGAAGGTTTGCTGGAAGAGAGAGCACTGTAGCCTCCGTATGGAGGTCCATATTCTCCAGCTCGGACGTTCAAAGCAGACGCAGAAGCGGCGAGTGCCGCAACAACAACAGCGTGTGAGAAATGCATGATGAGGGCGGTTTCGGTTACGAGGGTGGATTATATAAATATGGTGTTGAAAGTGATCGACAGTCAGGGGTCAAACGAATGTACTGTATACAAGATAGGAAGAAAGTAAAAAACCGAAGACGATTGAAACAACTGCTGAGGAAAGAAGCATGAAGATAGGGAAGGGCGATAGATCTTATAGCCTGAGACCATGACAATTTCTCAAGGATCATTGTTGACCACTCTATCTTTTTGGTGTGGAGATGAGTGATATCTAACCGCAACGTGAAATCCTTGACTGTTGGCGGTGCGAACAATAGCGAAACATACGATCCAACAAGATCCATTGCGAGCAACCGGGTCTCTAACAGGCTGACAGGTTCGAATCGCAGTGATGGTATCAGCTTGGTCAGCCGGAAGGGTGAGCACCACTAGCAATCACCTTGCCAGCTCGGTGAAAGTGGCATAGTTGGTTGACCTACTGTGTAGGTTGGCCTTACCAGTCGGAAAGTGTCTACGAGAGCACCGAGTCAAGGGAAAATTAGGGCGGGAGCGCAGTGAGCGGCGGGAGATGGGCCCAGGATGCCTAAAAGCAGGGTGGGTACTACCGACCGTACGGAGTAGAGTCCTCGTGGTCATCGTAATCAGTTCGTAAAACATCGTAATGTCCACAAAAAAAGAAGTAACGTGGCACTGCAACCTTAGCGTTTAGCCACAGTTTATTTTTCGAAGGATGAAGATACGAGAAGGCGAGAAGCTTGGACGTGGTGAACTGGTGGTGGCACGCTGAAGATCCTATGCAGTAAGATTTTGCCTCCCGATCGTTCGTTTAGCAAGCTTGGTGAGATTTATTTGGGGAGATACAGAAGTGACAGAACAACTCAGCCGCTTGACTCTCGCCATCGCAAAAAATTTGGTGATGGTCACGGTATGCCTTAAGGCTGAGAGATCTTGTTGGTACGGTACTTCACGTCTGACACTTCCGGCTGAAGAATCATAATTGTAAAACGGCCTGATGATCCCTTCTTTCATCTTTTTCCTCAACATCACACAGATCTCATTTC
>JAABUO010004712.1_pt1 | contig 16035 bp, 18 predicted proteins | sample 5559291 | NCBI WGS metagenome assembly JAABUO01 (sample SAMN10711878, study PRJNA513372) | rock metagenome | isolation source: Antarctica rocks | place: Antarctica: Victoria Land, Finger Mt sud
GCTTCGCAGGGTCCTTCCTAAAGGAAGGATACGGATAGTAGACGTAGGGGCGCTGCTTGCCGCGCCCTCTTGCCTTGCAGTTGTTTCTGCTTCTCATCCTTCCTTTAGGAAGGACCCTGCGAAGCGAAGAATGAGCGAAGCAAGGTGGTAGGTCCTATAAAGTTTTCGTTAAGATTGGGCCTGTTTGCTTCAAAAGTGATACGGCCCGGTAAAATTATCGGGTAACATAGCGCCTCTATGCCTGATAATCAGTAAGACCAAACGCGCAAGACGCCAAACACAATGGCAAAACACAGATCGCGAAACACACGAGGAGGAATGCACACATTGCGACTTATCATGCCCTATTCACTTTCTATTCGGACCGCCCTCGCCCTCGGCGTCGGACTTGTCGCCTTCGGCGGCCTGTCCGCTTCGGCACAGACCACTGCGCCGGATGCCAACGTCCCGGCGGCCCCGCCCGGCCCGTCCCAAAAGCCCGCGCCCGCGCCCGGCACGACTCTTCCCGCGCCGGATCAGCCGCCCGCCGCGCCCGCGCCGCCCGGAACCACGGCTGCCCCCGCCGCTCCCGCCGCGCCGCCGGCCGCCGCGCCGATCAACTACAATGTCCAGTATAACGGCCTGATTGACGGCTACTATCTGTTCAACTTCCGCAACCCCAAGAACGTCTCGGCGGGCGCGGGGGAACCCTACTACGATAACCGCCACAACGCGCCTTCGCTGGCCCTGGCCGAGCTGAACGTCTTCAAGACCGCCCGCCCGTCGGCCTTTGGGTTCAAAGCGACGCTGATCACCGGCGACACCGCCGACATCAACCATTATGACTTTGAAGGCGCGAGCCGGGGTCTGGGCGAAGCGCGTTACAAGAATGTCCAGCAGCTTTACGCCATGTATGCCCTCGGCGGCGATGGGGCGGGCATTGATTTCGGTAAGTTCTACACGCCGTTCGGCTACGAAGTAACCGAATCCAACGCGAACTATAACTACTCCCGGTCCACGGCCTATAATATCCTGCCGTTCTATCATGCCGGCGCGCGCATCTACACGCCCGTTCCCGGCCTGGCGGCATTGACGGCGACTTTCTATCTGGTCAACGGCGTTTACAACACGCCGACTTTGGGCGTTCAGAACGACTCCAAGCGCCTGGCGTACATGGGCCAGATCAACTACACCGACCCGAAAGGCAAGTTCACGCTGGTTTCCGAGCTTGGCTTAGGTAAGCAAAAGCTGGGCGGCACCATAGACCTGCCCGGCACCGATACCAAAGTCATCCTGAACGACAACAACTTCACGTACAATATCAATGCCAATCAGTTGATCGGCCTGGACTACGAGTACGCCAAGAACACGCCCGACGGCGGGGCCAAGACCACGACCAATGGCTATGCGGTCTACTACCGGCAGGCGCTGACGCCAAAGAACGCCTTCGCCCTGCGCTTCTCCGGCTATCAGGCCAAGACCGACAACCTCGGCACGGCGCGGCCTTACGACATCACCGGCACTTACGAAATCAAGGCGGCAGCGAACTTTCTGACCCGCTTTGAGTACCGCCACGACCACAGCAACATCAACCCTGTCACTGGTGGCGCTAACACGTTCTTCTCCGGTAACGATGATCTTGTCAGCGGCCCTTCCAAGAAGGATCAGGACACGCTGAGCTTGTCCGGCGTGTTCACGTTCTAGTCCCGACAAGCGTCTTCCGCCCTCAATAATGGGGGAGCCGAAGTTAGAAGAAGAACCTCACCCGGAAACAAGTTTCCACCCTCTCCTTGTTAAGGAGAGGGTCAGCGCTTGCGCTGGGGTGAGGTCTTCCTATCATGCTCCCCCATTATTGGGGGCAGAGGGGCCCGGTAATTCATTATGCGACCTGCCGTCACGGACGATGGCCCTGCTATGGGCCTGTCCACCAAAAACTCCAACACCCCACGCGCCGAGCCGCGTCTTTGGACACCCGAAGACGCGCCCCCGGCCGAGCCGCCTGCCGCACAAACTCCAACCCGCAAATCCAAGCCGTCTCCAAAAGCGCGTCCCGCGGCTGCATCGGTCGTGCGCGACCGCTACAATCCCATTTTAAAAGACCTGCCGCCGGAAGAGCGCCCGCGTGAGCGCTTGCATTCCTACGGGGCGCAGGCGCTGACCACGGCGGAGCTGATCGCCATTTTGATCCAGACCGGCAACGCCCAGCGCAGCGCCGTGTCGCTCGGCGAGTTCCTGCTGGCCGAGTTCGGCAGCATCCAGGGCGTCGCCACCGCTTCCACCGACCAACTTGCCGCTGTCAAGGGGCTAGGCATGGCGAAAGCGGCCCAGATTAAAGCCGCCATCGAGTTCGGCAACCGCCTGACCCTGTTTACCGAGGAAGGCCGCCCGTCCATCGGCGGCCCGCAGGACGTTTCCAATCTGCTGATGCCGGAGCTGCGCTATCAAAAGAAAGAGCATCTGAAGTCAATTCTTCTCAACACCAAGAACCGCGTTTTGGCAATTAAGACGGTGTCCGTCGGCGATCTATCCTCGTCCATTGTCCATCCCCGCGAGGTTTATAAAGACGCCGTCATCGCGTCGGCGGCCTCGATTATCGTCGCGCACAACCACCCCTCCGGCGACCCGACCCCAAGCGCCGAAGACGTGGTCGTCACCAAGCGCCTCATCCAATCCGGCGAGATCATGGGCATTGATCTCCTAGACCATATCGTTCTCGGCGACGGCACATTCGTCAGCCTCAAAGAACGCGGCTTAATTTAAAGAGGTGGTATAATTGCGACAGGAGAACGAAACATGACTATCACTTTGGCCCCCCAGGTGGAGACGCGGCTGCGCCGGAAAGCCGCGCGGACAGGAGAAGAGGCAGGCGCGTTGGCTGATGCGCTTCTGCTGAACGCATTGTCTGATGGGGCGTCGGAGACAGAGCTGCGTGAAGAATACCGGCAGCTTGCCGCCGCAGAGTTGAAAGGCGAACTTTCGGGAGCGCAGGCGGCCCGTCTGCGGCAGGTGGCGCAGGCACTGGACTCTCTTGATATGAGCAGCCCGGCGGCTCAGGCGATGTCGCAGCGCCTGGATGAGACAGGCCACAAACTCGATGAGATGCTGACAATTATTCGCAGCTTGCCCTTGATAAAGAGTGAGGCATGATTTTCCGCCGCTCGTCAAACGTCCCCGTTCTCAGCGACTACCACCAATATCGCGACTCCTACCTGCGCCCCGATTTCCGGTATCGCTGCGCGTACTGCCTGACGCATGAGTTCTACTTTTTGCAAGGCGATGGCGGCGAGATTGATCACCATCGTCCACTTCATGCCCTGGCCCATGATTTCTCATTCCTCAAAAATGCGTACAGCAACCTCTACTGGAACTGCGGCCAGTGCAATTCAGAAAAAGGCAATCTTTGGCCTACCGACGCGGAGTACGCCGAAGGCTTCCGATTTTTGGACCCGTGCGCCGAAGATCATCATGATCATTGGGACACGCACCCCAACGGCACAGTTACGGCCAAGACCGGCATAGGCCGCTACACGATCCGCTTCATTCGCCTGGACCGGCAAAGACTCAATCATCTTCGGCGGCTTCTTTTTGGCTATCAGCAGACAATTACGGCGTTAGAATCGGAGTTGAACCGCCGCAACCTGCCTTCCAAGCAGCGCGAGGCTCTGCTGGCTCATCTCGCCGACATCAAGCCACTCGTTGATCCCCCAGTCTTTGAGCGATAACTGCCTCACAAGAATTTATTCAGTAGACTATATCGTCAGACTACATCGTCCTCGGCAACGGCACCTTCGTCAGCCTTAAAGAGCGCGGACTTATTTATACAGTTCATGCTGGTACATAATTTGTATGTACAGGAACATAATTTCTGGTATAATCTTCTCAGGAGGAAATACCTATGTCTGTTGCACTGGAACATGATCACGACTTGGAAACCCGGCGGGAAGCCCGGTTCAACTGCCGCACGACTCCTACCAACTTGCTGGTGCTGAAAAAAGCAGCCTCACTGGCGGGCCTATCGGTGTCACAGTTTGTGATGAATGCTTCGCTTGACGCCGCCTATGACCTGATCCAGAACCGGCATCATACTGTAGTGAGCCGGCAGGATTGGGCCGTCTTGACCGAGATTGGGGAAAATCCGCCCGCGCCGACTGAAGCGATGCAGGAACTCGCCGCCCGGCATCGCGCCCGAAAGGAATCGCGTTGATCTGCGAACTCCTCAGCGAGAAGCATCAGCGCCGTAAGTTCCGCTGCGAGAGCGAAGCCTTGACCGTTTACCTGCGTGCTCATGCCCTCAAGAACGACCGAGAAAACCTGAGCCGAACGCATGTGCCGTCCGTCTGCACCGGATTATCTCCGGCGAATGGCTTCTGGGTATCAGCGGCGCGGTGTCCATTCTCTTTGGCATTGCCCTGCTGGCCGCGCCGGGCGCGGGCCTGCTGGTTTGGATTTATCTGATGGGCGGGTATGCCCTGCTGTTCGGTATCTCGCTTCTCGTGGCGGCGTTCCGCCTGCGCGGCCATAGCAGCGCCGCTGTCTAAAGCCGACATCAAAAGAACACCATTCAGAACGTATCACAAGACTTTTATTACAAGACTTTTATCACAAAACGTGCTTTCAGTCCGACTTGGCACGTTTCTTGCAGGATAGAATTACCGGCTTCACTTTACTTTCGTCAACGCTCTGTTAAACACAGAAGGAACGCGCACTTATGAAAACCTCAAATCTGACCGTCTCAAAATCCGTCCTGCTTGCAGGGCTTGCCACACTCACCGCGCTTGGCCTCAGTGCCGGGCGTCCCGCGTCTGCACAGGTCACTACGCTCTCACCGGGAGTTCTGGAATACGGAACCGAAAATCAGGAAGGCGTCGGCCCATACAGCGGCACTTTCAACCCGGCCGGTTTTGACCCCAAAGCGGGCGCGACGCTGTCCGGGCTGACCGCCGGCCAGGTGACTTCGGGAGCGCGGTCCGGGGGCCACACCGAGTTCTTCCCGAATGCCCCGGCAGGCGATTTTGCCGGAACCGACACGATCCATGTCGGCAGCACCTTTACAACTCTGGCCCATGACGGTTATGCCGGCCAGTATTTGAATGCACCCAGTCCGGGTCACGTCGTCAAAGGGCCGGACACGTTTGCGCTGGATTACAGCTCTCTCCTGCCTGCCGGACAGACGATGCAAACCCTGACGCTCGGCATCTTAGCGGACGACTTTCAGTTCGGGAAGTACGGCAACCCGTACACCGCCAGCATCAACGGCGTTGAGGCAACGGTTCTTGAAAATAGCCTAAACCGCGTCGTTTTGACCGACCCGTCCACCCAGTTCTTTACGTTCGGGATTGACCCGTCTTTGCTGAACAGCAGCAATGTTCTGAACTTGAGCATTGACGAAAAGGGCGACGGCGGGGACGGCTACGCCGTGGACTTCCTGACAGTCGGCGTTACCACAAATGCCGGCCCTGCCGGCGCTCCGGTGCCGGAAGCCTCTACGACCGTCTCGCTTGGCGTGCTGCTGGCGCTGGGCCTTGGCGGCATGGCGCTGGCCGCCCGCAAGCGTTCACTCCGTAGCGTAGCGACGAGGGGACGTGTCAGCGCGGTCTGACGCGCTCAAACCAAGAACGCCCGGCACTCCCAATCGGAAGCGCCGGGCGTTCTCGTAAAGACTGTATCGGAATACATTTCACGGGGCTTGAACTTCTAAAGCCCTGCCGTTCACGGCAGGCGATGCTTTCTGAGATGCTTTATTTTTTAAGCCAGCCGCCGGTCACTTCCGTGCCGCCGGGAACCGGAGAATACAGGCCGCCTTCCGTGCTGGGCGCAGGCTCCGCTTTTTCCACCGCAAGATGCGTCTGCTTGCCCATCGCGGCCTCGGTCAGAAGACGGGCGACATTGTGGCCGAACACGGTGGCGACGGCGGCGGTTCCGACCGAGACTTCGTCCTGCGGCTTGACGGCAAGGCTCAAAATCGTGTCTACGACCTCCTGCGGGTGATAGACCGGCGGGATTGGAACCGGCTTGTGGCCGGTATAGTTTGCCGTATGCTCAAAGAACGGCGTGTCCATCGAGGCCGGCAGGACGGTGCAGACATGGATCGCGTCGGCTTTCGCCTCGACAAGCTCCTGGCGCACCGCCCCAGAAAGGCCGACAACGCCGTGCTTGGCGGCGGCATAGGACGCAAAATAAGGCGCAGGGACTTTGCCGATGACCGACGCGACATTGATGAGCGTTCCGTCCCCCTGCTTGTGAAACTGCTGCAAAGCATAATAGGTGCCGTACAGCGTCCCCAGCAAATCCGTTTCAATCACATGGACATGGTCAGCCAGCGGCACTTCATCAAACCGGCCCAGCGCCCCGCTGCCGGCGTTGTTGACCCAGACATCAATGCGCCCGAACTGCGTCACGGCTGCCGACGCGAGACGCGCGACTTCCTCTTTGTCGCTCACGTCAGTCGGAACCGCCAGCGCCTTCCCCCCGGCGGCCTCGCACTCCGAAACTAATTCTTCCAACAATTCGCCCCGCCGCGCCGCAAGCACGACGGACGCGCCCGCTTTGGCGAAGTCCAGCGCCGTTCCCTTGCCGATGCCGCTGGAGGCTCCCGTGATGACGGCAACTTTCCCGTTCAATTCTGCTTTTCCGCTGAGTTCTGCCATGTTGATTTCCTGCTTCCTGTAATTGTTCCCTGCCGCTCTTGTTCCCTGGTAGATTTTGCACGAAACGCGGCAGCCGCCGAGTCTTTTTCCTGTGCGGGTATAGAACCTGGGAAGTGTCAGATGAACAGGAGGTGTCACAGTAATTGCGGCAAGAAGCCCACGCCATTTATGGGTGGGAGGACAGCCGCCGTGCCTTTCCGAAGGCGTGATATTGTTGCCTGGTATTGACAAAATAGCATAATGTGTTGTATAATAACCCCGTGAAGCAAACGATTGCCGTCAAACTGGAACCGACCGCCGAACAGTCCCAGGCATTGCGCCTGACGATGGAGGCATTCAACCGTGGCTGTGACTATGTGGCGCAGGTTGCCTTTGAGAAGCGTCTTGCCAACAAGATTGCCATTCAGCCCTTTGTGTACGGCGCACTTCGCGCCGACTTCGGACTATCCAGCCAAATGGCTATTCGCGCCATCGCAAAGGCCATTGAAGCCTACAAGCGGGATAAAACCATTCAGCCCACATTTTACCCGCACGGGGCAATGGTCTATGACCACCATATGATGTCGTTCAAGGGCCTGTCTCATGTTTCGCTTCTGACTCTAGACGGGCGGCTTATTCTGCCTCTGCGCTATGGGGCGTACCAGGCGGCACGGATTGACCGCATCAAAGGACAGGCCGACCTCATTCTCAGAGAGGACACGTTTTACCTGTACCTGATGGTGGATATGCCCACGCCCCCACCGATTGAGCCTGTTGATGTTCTCGGAATTGACCTAGGCATCGTGCAGTTGGCCGTAGACAGTGATGGCGAAGCGCAGACAGGCACGGGCGTCAAGCAGTGCCGTCGTCGTTTTCAGGGGCTTCGCAAAGGACTTCAATCTTGCGGTTCCAAATCTGCCAAACGGCACTTGAAACGCAACCGCCGCCGCGAGGCGCGGTATCAACGTCATGTAAATCATTGCATCAGCAAACATCTTGTTCAGAAGGCTCTCGTTGGTCAAAGGGCACTTGCGATTGAAAATCTTTCGGGAATCCGAGAGCGAACGCAAGCAACGGTGAGAAAGAACCAGCGTTACGAGCGGCTGTCTTGGGCGTTCGCGCAATTGCGTCAATTCCTGGCGTACAAGTGCGAAGCGGCGGGTATCCCGCTGATTGTCATTGACCCCAGAAACACGTCCCGAACGTGTCCTGCCTGTGGTCATTGCGCCAAAGAAAACCGTTGTAACCAAAGCGAGTTCCTTTGCAAAAAATGTGGCTTCCAAGACAATGCAGACCGTGTTGGCGCGTCCAACATCAGACGCAAAGGCTTGGAAGCACGGGCCACTTTAAGCGGGCCTTTGAGCGCGATTGCCTAGCAGTTAGTGCTAAATCCCACAGCCTTTAGGCGTGGGTTGCTTAAATGAACAATCAATTACAGCAGATATTGGCGGAGATAGAGGCTCAGGGAAAAGCGCATGACGCCCAGGAAGCGGAGCATGGCCGGAAGATGCTGAACCTAGAGCCGGACACGGCCCAGCTTCTCTCAATCTTGATCCAAAGCGGACACCGGACGCGGCTGCTGGAAATCGGAACGTCCAACGGGTACAGCACGCTCTGGCTTGCTTGGGCCGCGCAAGCAGCAGGCGGCGATGTGACCAGCATTGAGCAGAGCGCGGAAAAACAGGCGATGGCGGACGCGAACCTGACGCGGGCGGGCTTGCGCGAGAGAGTGACGCTGCTTTTGGGAGATGCAATGAGTGTTGCCGCAGGTCTGGAAGGCGCGTATGATTTCGTCTTTTTGGATGCAAATCGCTTGCAGTATCCCGCGCTGCTGCCCTTGCTGCTGCCGCGCCTCCTGCCGGGTGCGCTGCTGCTGGCCGATAACGTGCATTCGCACCCGCCGGAAATCGCCGGATATCTGGAAGCAATCGCCGCCCAGCCTGATTTTAACCACGTTGTCGTCGGCGTCGGCAAAGGTCTGAGTATTGCCTACAAGCGGGGCTGATGCCAGGCAGAATTATAACCATGCGCGAATGCGACGCGAATTGGCTCTAATAATTGGCTATAATAAAAGGAGTTATGACTTCCGACCGTTTTAGTTTTTTGGAGTTCGGCGACGAAGACACGCGGCCTGCCGAGGCTATTTCGCCATTAGGCACGTCTGAGTCGGCCCAGCGGGAAATCGGCGCGGAGCTGCTGCCGGACGGCACGACGCTGGCCCAGGTGCGGATGCCGGACCCGCGCGGCTTCCAAAAGTATCTGGATGAGGACGACGGCACGATCACGCTGTCGTCGCTTGCCGGTCAGGGGATGCAGGTTCCGAACCGGCTGCGGATTGTGGAAGTGCTGGGCGAGCGCGGCACGGCGGCGGGCCAGTTTCAGTATCCGACCGGGCTTGCCGTGGACCCCGAAGGCATTCTGTTTGTCGCGGACTCGTATGCTCACCGCTTGCAGCGCATTACGCCGGACGGCGGCGTGTCGGTGATCGGCGGGCGCGGCAGCGGGCGGGCGCAGTTCTTGTCGCCGCAGGGCGTGGCGACGGATAGCGACGGCGCGTTTTATGTGGTGGAGCAAGGCAACTGCCGGGTGCAGAAGTTCACCCGCGAGGGCATTTTGACCCTCGTGTTCGGCAGGCCGGGCCGGGAAAACGGCGAGTTCTTGGGGCCGACTGCGATCACGGTCGCGCCGAACAGCGGCGACATCTATGTCGCCGACACCGGCGGCAGCCGGGTTCAGCGGTTCAGCTTTGAAGGCCGCTTTTTGAATTCGCTGGGAGCGCCGGGCCAAACTGGAAAAGGGCTTCAAGGGCCGGGCCTCAGCAGCCCGCAGGCCGTCGCCGCCGCGCCGGGCGGGGCGCTGTATGTGGCGGAAACCTTCGCCCAGCGCCTAGTGCGTTTTGACCCATTAGGGCATCTGGATCAGCAAATCGGCGGAGCGCGTTCCCGCCGCTTCCAGTCTCCCCCCCCCGGCGTCTCGCTGAATCAGCCGCGTGCGCTGGCGATTGACCTGGCCGGGCTGCTGTATATCGCCGACGCCGGGGAACCCGACCTGCTGACGGGGGAGACCCGCGGGCGCTTGCAGTGCCTGTCGCTGATGGACGGCCTGCCGGTCATTGCGAAGATTGAAAAGATTGGCCGCTCGCTCGGCTCCCTGCTCCGTCCCGGCGGCCTCGCTCTGGGCCCGCCGTCCGACCGGCCAATGGCGGGCCGGGCGACCTGGGGCGACATTTACATTGCCGACACCCTGAATCACCGCATTCTGCGCTTTGCGTGGAGCGGCGCGGCATGAGTGCGCTTTTGGCCGAACAGATTAAATTGGCCGAGCAGATCAAAGCTGAGGCGGCGCGACTGGGCTTTAGCTTGTGCGGCATCACGTCGGCGGGCCCGCCGTCCCATCACCGGCACTACGCCCAGTGGCTGGCCGAGGGAAAGGCAGGCGAAATGCTGTACCTGCACCGGCAGGAGCCGAAGCGCGGCGACTTGACGCAGGTTTTGCCGAACGCCAAAAGCGTGGTCTGCGTCGCGCTGAACTATTCGCCGGAGGAGGGACGGGCTGATGCCGGCACGGGACAAGAAACCGGCACTGGAAGTGCCGGCCTACTGGTGAATGAAAATCGCTCCGCGATTACGGAGGCTTCAGTCGCGGAGCAGATACGAAGTAATGCTGTCTTCAGCATACTTCCACTCAATAGTAGACCGGCACTTCCAGTGCCGGTTTCGAGCCAGATGACCGGAATCGTCGCCCGCTATGCCCGTTTTGACGACTACCATGACACGCTCTGGCAGCGATTGGAATCTTTGCTGGCATTCATCAAAGCGCAAAGTCCCGGCGCAAACGGCAAAGTTTACTGCGACACCGGGCCGATTACCGAGCGTGACCTCGCCATGCGGGCAGGTTTAGGCTGGATCGGCAAGCATACCAATCTGATCTCGCGGCATCTGGGCAATTGGTTCTTTCTCGGCGAGATACTTCTCGACATTGCCCTGCCCGCCGACACGCCGGAAACCACGCACTGCGGGACCTGTACGCGCTGCCTCCCGGCTTGCCCGACCGGGGCCATTACCGCGCCCTACAAACTCGACGCCCGCCGCTGCATTTCGTACCTCACCATTGAGCTAAAAGACAGTATTCCCGAAGACCTGCGCCCGCTCATCGGCACGCGCATCTACGGCTGCGACGACTGCCTCGCCGCCTGTCCCTGGAACAAGTTCGCCGTGAAGTCCGACGACCCCGCCGTCCGCCCCCGCGCCGATTTGACCGCGCCGGACCTGCTGGAACTGCTCGCTTTAGACGATGCCGCCTTCCGCGAAAAGTTCAAGCACAGCCCCGTAAGGCGCACCAAGCGGCGCGGCCTCCTGCGAAACGTCTGCGTCGCCCTGGGCAATCTCGGCGACCCCAGCGCCCTGCCCGCGCTCCAAAACGCCGCCGAGACCGACCCGGAGCCGTTAGTCCGCGAACACGCCGCATGGGCCATTACTCAAATTCATGCTACAATAGCAGAAAATATCCAGAAGAACACGCCGAAAGGAAAGCCTCAATGATTACCCTTGATTTATCACCCACAGAAGAAGCGGAGATTTTCATGGTGGCCCGGCAGACCGGCCTCGCCCCAGCAGACTACGTCAAGAAACTGGTAAAAGAGAACCTGCCGCCGGTTCAGCCAGTAGAAACCCCAGCAGTGGACACCGAAAATGCTGCCGCAATTGCCTTGCTTGAGTCCTGGATTGCAGAGGCACCGACTGACCCGGAAGAAATACGCCAAGCGGAAGCCGAACGCAGCGAGTTCCTCAACAATCTGAACAAAAACAGGATTGAAAGCGGAGAAAGGCCTTTGTTTCCCTAATGCTCCATATCCTGCTGGACTCTTATCCGCTAGGCGCACTGTCGCATCCAACGCCGGATGTTGGCATTGTTAAATGGGCTGCCGCCTGCCAGATTGCAGGACATCAAATTTACGTTCCTGAAGTCATTGATTATGAAGTTCGGCGCGAGTTGCTGCGGGCGCGGAAGTACAGCGGCGTCAGAAACTTAGATGCCCTGAAAGCTGCTTTTCGGTTTCTTCCAATCAGCAGCCCGGCAATGCTTCTTGCTGCTGATCTCTGGTCGCAGTCGCGGCAGAGCGGCCTTCCGACCGGCGATCCCAAGAAACTCGATATTGATGTAATTCTCGCGGCCCAATCCTTGACGCTTGGCGTTCCCACGGGCGATTTAGTTGTCGCGACCAGTAACATCAGCCACATTGCCCGCTTTGTCCCCGCCGACCTTTGGAACGCTATCCGGCCCTGACATTGCTCACACCACTCGCCGTGACTTTGCCTTTCGCGTCCACCAGCCGGTCAGCGCCGCCGACCCAGCGGCGACCGGCAGCCAAACAGCAAGGAGTGGTAGCAGGAACACGAAGTCACTCTCCGTGATGCTTCCCCTAGGCAGCAGCCAGCCAACGATCTGGTAGACAAAGTCAGCCGTGACTAGCACCGCCATCAGCGTCGCCATTACTCCCAGTCCGGCTCGTTTCGGCTTGCGCCATCCCTGTCTCGCCCCAACCAGCACAGGCAGTATCAGCAAAGCGAAAGCCGCCATACAATCTTCGACCCCTGCGCCGTGCTTGTCCATTACATTGCCGACTTGCGAGGCGTAGGGACTAATATAAGCCCAGGCCAGCAGAACAAATGGAAGCATCGCCGCAGCAAGACCCAGCAGAGTAGGGCGCAGAGCCATCTTGCCGGCATCATAAACTTCGCGGAGTGTCAATGGATCAGGAGTGCGTGACCATTCGTGCCGCCACTGCCGCGTGAAATCCTCCGCGCCGCCGAACTGCCGCAAGGCTTCGGTCACAGCATCATCTTCGGACTGTTCAAGTTCACAGTAAGCGTCCACGCGCCCCCAAAGATGCGCTCTCATCTCCCTTCGCAATTCGTCCCGGTGAAATGGAGTGAGTTGGCGCGTGAGAGGCGCAATGACTAGGTCCAGATACGCCTCCACGCGGGCGCTGTTTCCAGCCTCGTAATCATCAGAGTTCATGCCAGTACCCTCCTGCGCCGCTGTGTCCACCATCCGCTTAACGCAGCCGACATGCAGGCCAGCGGCAACCAGAAAATTGAGCAGAAAAAGATTTGTTCGGAAAGATGCCCCGCGAACCGTCCTAAGTTAGGGGCTGTGGGCCAGAGGAACCAGTCAGTCAGGGTGATCATTATGGTCAGCGCGGTCAGCATTCCCAGCCCGGCACGGTGCGGGACAAGGCGGCCTGCTGCCGCTCCCACCACAAGAGGGAGGACAATCAGATCAAGCCCAAAACTTCCCCAACCTGACGTGATGTAGGCAACCGGCGTGTGACGCAGCCAGTCCGGCAACCAATTGAGCTGATTTGCATACATTGTCTGCGGCCACACCGGCGAGCCTGGGCAGGTCACAAGCAGCGCAGGAAGCGACAGCAGCAAGGCGCAGCGCGTTGCGATGCCAATCTCGCGGAGAACGGCTTGCGGGGGCGTTTTCCGCCATTCCAGACGCCACTGCCGCAGAAAATCTTCTGCGCCGCCGAATTGCCGCAGGGCTTCGGTGACGGCGTCTGCCTCGGTCATGCCGAGTTCTTGATAGGCGTTCACGCGCTCCCAGAGATGCGTCCTAAGTTCGCGCCTTAACTCCTGCTGATGAAACGCGGACAAGCGGCGCGTCAAGGGGGCAAGCACCTGGTCAAGATAGGCTTCCACCCGGCGCGGGGCGGAGTTTTCGGGATGGGGTTCCATGTGCGGGTTCTCCTTCAGTATTGGGGGCAGGTGACAGGACGCGCCCGACGGCATGGACAAACTGCTGCCATCCGGCGCTCCATTCGGCGAGCTTCTTCGCGCCGCTCGGCGTGAGCGTGTAGACTTTGCGCTCGCGCCCGCCGTTCGGCTCCCAGGCGCTGGCAACGAGGCCGTCGCGCTCTAAAGCGTGCAGGGCCGGGTACAGCGTGCCTTCGCGGAGCTGCAAGGCGTTCTCGGTGCGCTGCTCAATGGTCCGGGCCAGGCCGTAGCCATGCAGGGGGCCGTCGCGCAGGGTTGCCAATATCAGTAAGGACAAGCCGCCCTTGAGGTAATCCTGCGCGGGTCCGGCAGGGAGTGTCGTCTTCATAGGTCTATTATACATAGGAAAACTATGCTTGTCAAGAGGTTCTTTATTGACTTCGCCCGCTTGTTTCGTTTACAATCAAGCCGAATAGAGATTTTGGCGTGAGGACACGGAAGTTGGACGAAGAATGGGTACAAGTCTATCATAGAAGCATCAACGATGCCACAAGCATTCGAGCATTGGGCTTGAACCCACTTCGACTCCCGACTTGGATAACGCGAGACCTGGCCGCAGTCCAGAATGCAATCAACTTGGCGATCCGCGTGGGCCGAGGCCAGGATTTGGGTATTATTGAAGCGAGAATACCAAAAGCCGACTTTGAGGCGCTTCTGGCTCCCAATGAGCGCACATATCCTGGCTTTAATGGCACGTTACCCGGCTCTTCGGAGATTGTCTTGCGGACACCGCAACGGGCCTTACTGTTTAACTTCTATATCGTTAGGTAATTATGAAAACAAGTGACTACCTCACGCAAATCTTGCTGCGGCTCAACCAATCTCAATGGCCCTTGGACAAAAAATTGTGTTTGACTCAGGAGAACGTGCTTTTCGTCCCGGACGATGCTGTCGAATATCCAGTGAATGAATATGAGCATAAGTACCACGTTTGTCGGGAAGACCTCGTCACCGCTGAACGGTTTCCAGAGGCCTTTGAAGCGATGCTGGCGGGTGGGCCAGATTGGATACACTCAAATTTAATACCAATGAGCGATAGTCGTTTCTTGGTCACGGTCATTGCCGGACAGAAGATAAATAATCCGAGGCCTAGCATGAACACCAGCTATGAGCCGGACAAACTGGCAGAAATTATTTCAACGAAAACACTCACGACAACGAACTAAGGAGCATCACCTATGGCGGAAGTAGACTTGAAAGATTTGGCGGCGCAGCTTCGTATTGACAGCATTCGGTGCACGACGGCGGCGGGGTCGGGGCATCCGACTTCGTCCATGTCGGCGGCGGATTTGATGGCCGTGCTGCTGGGCAAGTACCTGCACTATGATTGGTCGAAGCCGAAGACGCCGAACAACGACCATTTGATCTTCAGCAAAGGCCATGCCGCCCCGCTGCTGTATTCGATGTTCAAGGCGGCGGGCGCGATCAGCGACGAGGAGCTTCTGACCCTGCGCCAGTTCGGTTCCCGGCTGGAAGGCCACCCGAACCCGCATGTGACGCCGTACACGGATGTCGCCACGGGATCGCTTGGGCAAGGCCTGCCGAACGGCGTCGGCATCGGCCTGTGCGGCAAGTATGTGGATAAGCTGCCCTACAAAATCTGGGTGCTGCTGGGCGACAGCGAAGTGGCGGAAGGCTCGATTTGGGAGTCGGTAGATAAGGCCAGCCACTACAAGCTGAACAATTTAATTGCGATCTTGGACATGAACCGTTTGGGGCAGCGCGGCGAGACCGATCTTGGCTGGAACAGCGCCGTCTATGCCGCCCGCGCCGCCGCGTTCGGCGCACACACGATTGAGATTGACGGCCACGATTTAGACGCGATTGACAAAGCCTATGCCGAAGCGCTGACCGTGACCGACAAGCCGGTCTGGATTGTCGCCAAGACCGAGAAAGGCTACGGCGTTTCGTTTTTAGCGAACAAAGAAGGCTGGCACGGCAAGGCGTTGAACGCCGACCAGGCCAAAGATGCGATTAAAGAACTGGGCGGCGAGAAGAATATCATCGCGCCGACGCTGATGCCCGAAGAACTGGAGCCTGCCGCTGCGCCCGCGACTCAGCCGTTAAAGCTGCCGGTCTACGAAATGGGAACCAAAGAAGCGACCCGCAAAGCCTACGGCGACGCCTTGACGGCGCTCGGCGGCTTCCGGGCAGATGTGGTCGCGCTGGACGGCGAAGTCTCGAACTCCACGTTCTCCGACGAGTTCAACCATGCCTACCCGGACCGCTTTTTTGAGATGTATATCGCCGAGCAGCAGCTCGTGTCCGCCGCCACCGGCTTTTCCGTCCGTGGCAAGCGGGCGTTCGCGTCCACGTTCGCCGCGTTTTTCAGCCGGGCGTTCGACCAAATCCGCATGGCGGCCATCTCCAACGCCACTATCAGCCTGAGCGGGTCTCATGCCGGCGTCTCCATCGGCGAGGATGGCCCGTCGCAGATGGCCCTGGAAGACTTGGCGATGATGCGGGCGGTGTTCGGCTCCACGGTGCTGTATCCGAGCGACCCGAACCAGACCGTGCATCTCATGGAAATCATGGCCGACCTGCCCGGCATTTCTTATTTGCGAACGACCCGCGAAAAGACGCCGATTTTGTACGGCCCCGACGAGACGTTTGAGGTCGGCGGCTCCAAGCTGGTCCACCATTCGGAC
>JAABUO010004713.1_pt1 | contig 16034 bp, 16 predicted proteins | sample 5559291 | NCBI WGS metagenome assembly JAABUO01 (sample SAMN10711878, study PRJNA513372) | rock metagenome | isolation source: Antarctica rocks | place: Antarctica: Victoria Land, Finger Mt sud
TCCTCTTGCAGAGCTGTCGGCATTCCGGTTGCGTGAAGTTTAGCAAGTTCTGTTACGCTGTTCCAGTCTGCTTGACCCACACATGCATGCTGGACCGTTGCGCGATGTATTACAGTTGCTTGTGGGGCTGAAGGCTGCCTTCTTGCAGATACTGTATGACTAATTATCCACAAGCAGGACAGCTCAGCATTCTGGGATCCAGCTGGATAGCTGGGATGCCGGCCTTAGTCATACAAGCAGAAATTTGGTGCCTTTACGCAGGCGTCATGTGACTTTTGCTGATGGGACGTTTCTGAACAGACCGGCATCTGTTCTGTCTGTACTTGACTTGTAATCAATAATACATCAATATGGTATCTGCTGCTGGCTCCATTCACGGCCATACCGCTCGAATCCAGACTGTGCGGTCTGCACGATGTGCACGGCCCTTGAGGTGTCGCATGCCAAGATCGACGGTCGCACGAGCGGTCGCACAGGAGCAGACTCCCCAACAAGCAGGCACCAAGGAGGCTGAGAATCAGCTGGAAGCCCTTAAGGCAGTCAGCTTGGTTATGGCTGACACTGGCGAGATCGACTCCATCAGGAGTTACAAACCTGTGGACTGCACAACGAATCCCAGCCTTGTCCTCAAAGCTGTGCAGAATCCTCAGTATCACCACTACTTGGAAACCGCCATGGCTCAGGAGCATGACCATCACGACTCTGCAAACAGCGACAGGTGTTCACAGCAGAACCATCGATGCTGTGTGACATATGTGTCTACCTTTGGCAGCTTGTTTGTCAGCAGCCTGAACCCCTGACCTGTACGACATTCGATGATCATGGCAATCATCAAAAACACTCTTTGGCTCAAAGCCATATTGCAAGACAGCCATTGGCTTTTCTGTTGGCCCTTGTGACACAGTGCCAGGTAGCTTCATAAACTCACCAAGTGTCCTTGCTTCTCAGGCCGTGGTCAGGAGTGACAGATCACTTGGCTGTTGGCATTGGTACCCAGCTGCTTGGAATTGTACCCGGACGTGTATCTACCGAGTGTGATGCACATCTCAGCTATGACACACAGGGTACCATCGACAAGGTGACTGCACCACATCTCACTGAGTAATTACACTAGACTGGGCCCGGATGCAAAGAGGCAATTACCAACTGTGGCCGTGTTGCTGTAGGCACTGAAAATTGTCGACCTGTATGGCAAGAACAACATTGATGTCTCCAAGCAAGTCTACATCAAGGTGGGCGGATTTGCTTTTGGAAATATGCTATGCACAGCCCACACAAAGTGGCTTCAAAAGCTGCTGCTTGTTGAATTGGCTACATGCATCCTGGGGCAATGGCACTGATCTATGTCACAAATGCAGATTGCCTCCACATGGGAGGGCATCAGAGCCTGTGAGTACCTGCAGAAGCAGGGCATCAGCTGCAACATGACCTTGCTCTTCTCTTTTGGTCAAGTAAGCATAGTTTCCTCCTCTTGTCTGCGTAATGTCCAAACAATAGCGTTCTCTCTTCTTCACCTGACAGTCTGGCTTCATTGACCTTCCAAATCAGCTTCACGCTCGCTGTTTGGCTGCCATGTTTTGTTGAAGATGTTAAGGCAAAAGGGGTTAACAACAAGAAAACCACCTGATATTTGGTATGTGCAGGCTGCTGCTTGTGCCGATGCCGGTGCCAGTCTGATCTCTCCCTTTGTGGGTCGTATCATGGACTGGTACAAGAAGAAGGAGGGCCGTGAGTTTGCACCACATGAGGTTTGTATCCAAACTCTCAAATGTGTCCTTTAGTGCAGCTCTGCTGTGTGCTATAAGTTCTTGTGTGCTTGGCATCATAATAACAGTAGAAACAATGTAATGCTTTCCAGTCCATGATGAGCTAGGTACATGCAGGACAAGTGTTGTGTCTCCAGAGCAGCCTGTTGGCATCATAGGTCGCTTCTCTTTCTGCAGCATGCATGCTGACTAGCTGCAGTGAAGGCAAAAGTAGATAGAAAGTCAAATGACCCTGACAGCGAACCTGCAGTTTGGCCAAAAGACCACTCTGGCAGCCTGTTCCCATCACTTTGGGTTGGTCAAACACCCATAAGCAAGTGTGGGGTGTATGCATGCAGGATCCTGGTGTACAGTCTGTCCAGCGTATCTACAAGTACTACAAGCAGTACAAGTATGATACCATTGTCATGGCAGCTTCCTTCAGGAATATTGGAGAGATCAGGGAGCTGGCTGGGTAAGTGTTTCTCTGCGCGCAATGCATGCTAGCATTCGCCTTACAGGCAGACCAACCTGAAAGCCAGTGTTTGCTCTGTGCAATGTCTGCTCTGTTCTCTAGCCCCTCAGTCCCCAACCTTTCACAGAGTGATCAATGTTCTGTCGGTGATGTTGTAGCGCAAGTGGGCACAGAGCCAGCATAACCATGTTGAACAGTGACCACTGCTGTGCAATATTTTTTAAGAGGGCAACTTGCAGAGGTCCTGTGTCAGCCATCAATCTACGTCTGCAACAAACTTTCAGAAGCGTGAAATGTATGTCTCTGAATGGGCATGTGTTGCGGTACATGCAGATGTGACAACATCACCATCTCTCCATCCCTTTTGGGAGAGCTTGAGAAGAGCAAGGACCCCCTCCCCCGCAAGCTGTGGCCCACCATGGGCGGATGTGATGAGCCCCAGGTGGACATGCATGAGAGTAACAAGAGCCTGTTTGACAAGCTGCACGGCGAGGACCAGATGGCAGTTGACAAGCTCAAGGAGGGAATTGAAGGTGCGATTGGCAGGGTTCACCCCAAATTACTGGGTTTGTGATCAGCATGCATATTGTGTTGATCTGGCTGCATGTACGCATTGCTGCTGATACATGCATGCAACGAAGTTGTACAGTCCCTCAGTAAGCTTTTGAGTTATGCTTCACAGAGGGTGCAACCATGACATCAATATGTCATGTGGGGCATGATCATGATCTCATGAGATCATGCTGTGTTGTATAGGCTTTGCCAAGGACCAGAGGAAGCTGGAAGAGATCATTGGTGAATTGGAAAAGCAGGGCGTGAAGCCCTGAGCAGCACTTGATCAAGCATCGAGGCACTATTTCATTTCACGTTGAGCTGCAGACCTGTCAATGTCAGGACACCATTTGTGGATTAGTGTGGCTGTGTTGTAGCATTGTACATGTATGGGTAACTTGTGCTGAGCCAGTGCAATTGGCTAGTTAAGGCATCAGAGCTCAGCTGAAAAGTTCAAATGGTAGTGAGTTCTGCAAATCATTTTATGCAATGCTGAGGCAAAGGATGTAATCAATAGTAAACCTAATGTCATCTCATTTGCATAAGAAGAACAAGCAGTGAATACACCAAAGCACTCATGCATTGTCTGCATCTGCCATTAATCTTGCACATGTAGTTTTGGCTTTTTCCTTTGCGACCTGCCTTTCTTCTGTGATCCGGCCGTCTTACTGCTAGATGGCCGTACCCTTTTGAGCCCAGCATCTTCAATAGCATCGTCACTAAGCACATGCGACTTCAGACCATCTGAAGCTACATAATCAACCGTGTGAGGGGCATCTTCTTCTGCCTCTGCAGCCTGATGCTGTATAGAACCCCATGCAACAGCTGTCAGGTGTTGCTTCAAGTACAGCTTGCAAAGGAGTGCCTTGGAGTCTACGTTGTGGATTCTGAGAAATCTGTCTAGCCCGACTGAAGCTATGATAGGCAGCTCTGGATGCAGTGCCAAAGACTTCACTGCACCACCAGGCCCTTTCAGCGAGCCCTGCAGCTTGTTCATCCTCAAGTCCAGACACTCTATCTTGCCCATGCCATTGGCTGCCCATACTTGCATGCCTACATGCAGGCAACAGTCAGTTTGAGCTAAGCAGTATATGAGAAGGCACAGGCTGCAAGACTCATGCGCCTGACAAATGCTAGATGAGCTGTGACCATGAGTTGTGGCTTTGACAAGAAGCTGTGGCTTCAACAAAGCATGCTCAAGACTTGTTGCAGTTCACTTGTCTGCTCAAGGCGTATGTCTGATTTCCTCCCTGAGATTTGATTTGAGGCCTTGCAAAGAGGTGATAAGCAGCATACCATTGGTTTGTGCAGCCAATGCTGTGACCTTAGCTTCCCCAAATTCTATGTCAAGAGCTGGCCGACGTGACTTCACATCATACAGCCGCAGCTTATGATATGCAGTGCCAACAACCACCTTCTGCCCATCACTGCCAGGCAGAAAAGCGGCAGCTGTGTTCCAAGGCTTGTCTACCAAGCCTATTCTGTTGGGCTTATTGCCCTTTGCATGGTAGCTTCGCTGCTGCTTCTGGAGGTCCCAGATACCCAGCTCGCTGCCATTGCATGCCAGTGCAATGTGCGTGGCTGTGTCACTTGCATGTACAGCCTGCAAACACGGTTGCAGTTGGCATCACGGATCAAAGCTGCTTCTAGATTTTGTGCTACAGTCACCAGGCGCAAAGATGCAGCGCGATTGCACTTGATTCGCAGACAGACTGCTACTGATAAAGTGTGTACTGGCTCTGCCACTGTAACACATAATCTATCATTGCACACGCATGGGGACAGCATGCCTGCATTCTCAGCTGCAATCCACATTAGACTTACCATGCATTCTACACTGGCCGTGGACTGCCAGGACAATTCTTCCCTGAATGAACACTGCGAGCTGCCATCCTCTTGTGACATGGCATGCAGCCGCATTAAACCGCTGCGACTACAGGAGAGCAGTGATGGCAGACTGCATTGTGCACACACACACACGCTAAGAGCACATTGCACATGACGACTCTTGTATGCATGTGGCGTGTTCTGCCACGTTGCAATATGGTGAGCATGGTGTCAATGCTTGAAAATTGCATCTTGACGCACGAATCTCTGAGCGCCATGTGTGCAAGCTAATGGGTTCATGCCTGAGTTGTGATGCAGGTCCAGGAGTGCATAGCCTCTCTGTGTACTGATTGCATGCCACAGAAGCAAGAGCATAGTCTGTGATGGGCACAGGATCTGACCAGTTAAAGTGCTGCATGCATCCTGGTTTCATCTGTGCCAAATGTTTGGCTCACAACATTTTGTTTTCACCATGTTATGCAGCTGTGAAGCATTGTCACCTGTCTGCGACTGGCGGTAAAAGACAAACTCCGCTCGGTGTCCGGTCATCTATCCCAGCAGCAGCTACAAAACCTTCAACAGCTCCTGAGGAGGGCTGCAACACCTCGACCCCACCTGGTCTGCCAACTGCTATGTGACCACAAGCTGCAGAAGCATGCCTCAGTCAGCCATGTCTTGACAGTGGACATGCAGCTCAAGCAAAATGTGTAATTCTCCAATTCATACCCTCTGCACTCAGGCAGTTGATAGCTGCAGCCCGGCTGGGCTCACCCCTGCAGCAATCAGCGGCAGTTTTGAGGGCTGTGCAATCTGCATTATTGTTCAAAAAGCTGGTACAGCGTGGAGTGCATACTGCACAAACAAAGTTGCAGCAAGCACAGCATACGTACCACGTCTGCACGACACGCGAGAGATCTATCTGAGCGTAACTCGGTGCTTCGACAACTGCGGTACTTTGCAAGAGGTGAACACTGGTACATAATGGCGCAAGAGACAGCAAAGTCGAAGCGGACCTTTGACTAGACCTAGCTCATCGGTCGTGTATATCCGCAACATGGCGGCTGCGCTCAAGGAGAGCACACTCTGCGCGTCAAAACGCCAATGGCGAGGGCTTCTCGTTGACAGGCCTGACAGCGCTTGCTGCTTGCAGCCATAATGGATGTCGGCAAAGGTTTCGGAGCAACAAGCTAGAATCCTACATGCTGCGCCCTGTGCTTTGCCTCAACAAGCGCAATCATGAGACATCACGACATGCCGCTGAAGCATGAATCTGCATATGTGGTGTCTGTTGACAGATTTTTCACACAATTTTAAGAGCAGACATTGCAAGCACGATGCGTGCTTCTGGCTCCCCAATAGCGTTTGTCTGTTAGTCTTGGACCGTGCCATAGCTTTGTCAGATCGGTGCAAGGCACTCCGCCGATAGGTCAACAGGTCAGACTGGAATGACTGGCATGATAAGGTCCAAACGATCCTGGTCTGGTGAAGATGCTGAGACGGGCAGAGTCAAGAGAGCTTGTTCAGACGCTGAGGCACCTGCCAGCCAAGATTCCCCAGCAAAAGGCAGGGCAACCAGAGCAAGTAAAGCAGCCAAGAGGCAAACAGCTGATGACAACAGAACTCTCACTGCCAGGTCAGTGCATGTTGCACTGGCTTCATGAGTCAATATCTCGCTATGACTTACCTTGAGATATATGTTGTTGCTGCCAGGCAAGGCCGGTCAAGGACAGACCTTCAGCAGCTATCCAAAGCAGGTAGCTATCTGCTTGTGTATGGACGTTGCCAACACAGTGTTTCGACATCATGGTTTGCACTTTTTGGTGCAGTCATTTGCTGAGTTTCAAATTGTTGCCTGCAGCTAGAAGTGAAGCACTAGGTAGGTCAGGGTCACTGTGTGCCAGCGTAGATGCGCAGCCAAGCTATACAACATCAGGTACAGGAAGTCACAATCATGTTTTGCCAATCAATGTTTAGCCTATCTGCCAGTGTGCTTGTGCAGCTTCACTGTTCTACTCCAGACGATCAGGAAAATCGTTTGGTAATACTCGTGGATCTGGTACCAAGCATAGTCAAAACTTAAACATCAATGCAGGGCATGCCACTGGTTCAGCTCAGACTGACCAGCAAGGCTGTGCATTCAAGCCTCAGCCACAGACAAGTGCATCTAGCCCTCCTACAGGCACTCCAAATCCAAAAGCTCAGCCTGGGGCTGTTGCTGTCACCAGCCCTGCTAACCAGCCTGCAATCCGCAGCACAGCTGTCAGGAGCAAGGACAAGGAAGAAGAACAGCATCCACCACAGCCTACAGTGGCTTTTTCAGGCCTACAGCCTGTACTTTCACGGAGGCCCAATAACAAGCGCAAGGCAGCAGCTTTAGCAGGGCCACCTTTATCTGAAACAAACAGGCTGGGGAACAGACTGCCTGGTGTGATGCCGGTCAAGGGCATGGAGCATAGCAGTACCCATGCGGTGGCAGACACAGCTCAGCAAAATGCTGATGCTGATATGTCAGCTGCTGCACCTCTCCCCACGGCTTCAGCGGGCGCTGCCAAGAAACAAACAACTCACACTGCAGCCCAGAGTCAGAAGCAAACGGCTGCAAAGAAGCTCACAGCTCAGCAGTTAGCGCAGCCGCAGTTGTTACATGGTGCACGCTATGACTGCCAGGGTCTCAGGCTGCTGCCTGGTGATGCACTCCTGCACAGTGAAGCTCTGGCTGCTCACAGGCAGCAAACAGGCAGCTCGTCAACCAGGCCAGCCGGTGCTCCCATTCAGTACCTGGATGTGACCGTTACTGTTGATGACCTGTGCAAGCGTGATCAGGATTGCAGTGTATCAGACCGTCCGTACATGGGCAACGATAACTCTGGCTGCAAAGAGGGTCCTGCAACAGATCAGGGTGGGTATTTTTTACATCTGGTCTCAGAAAGCTCTCTCAGCACTTCAGCTGCCACATGCTGTTGCCATGCAGACACGTTGAATTGTAAGTGTCATGTCTGGATTTTCAGCATTGTTTACGAAAAGTCTGCCATGCTGCAGGATGCGACTGATGGGTCACAGCATCATATTATTGCTGCCTTCAGTCTGTTATACCGTGTTGAGCAAGCTTTGCCTCCTGTTCATGTGTCTGTGTCTTACACACAAGTGTCTTACACATTCTGCGGACACTGAACCTTTTGATGTTGCAGATGGAGAGATGCAGGGGTCCACTAAAAGGTACAATGAGGTTGATCTGCTTGTACGGAAGATGCTTTGGTGGAGGGCTTTCAAGGCCCATGGTGTAGCCTTTGCCAATGCCGCCCTTGTTGTCAGGGACACCTTTGTTCAAGTGTGCTTCATGGCTCAGCGCACAGATGGTCAGGCTGGATGTCCAGACATTCATCAGTCCGCCCAGGTGGGGGACAAGCTGCTTCAGGCCAAGCTGACGATTGTCTTACATTAAGCATGCACGCTCCTGCCTTTACACAGTCCCATAATCTGTAGCTGTTGTTGAAGTGCACCAGTTGCAATGTCACTAGATGGTCGTGAGCAACATACGCATCATCACCCCTTGGATTGGACCAGTGCTGATCCTGTGCAAGGATGGTGTATTGAGCAGACGGACAAAAGATTGAATGCACCTTCACATCTTACAGGCTTGCAAGGACTATCACAAAACGCTGCTGGAGGTTTATGGACCAACAAAGGTGCTGTCACCGTATGTTTTGAACATTGACGCCATCGATGATTACAATGCTGAAGGTAAGCTCTTCTTGACTGTGCCAATCATTGCATTGATGCAATCACACTGTGCTGTATCACATGCCATCAACAGTTAGCTGTATGCTGACTTGGAACATGTGGACAGCACTGGTGATTTCAGCTGCTGCATGCTGCAGCTCTCATACTTTGTATGAGACTGACAGCCTGACACAGCTTGAACTGTATACCCTATCAGCTTGTGATGGGATGCATGCCTTGGGTTGGCGGAGACTGCCTGGCTTATCTGTGCTGAATTCTCTTCAGCAGAGCACATTAGTGTGGCGGATCATCCTGGCAGCACTGCATCCATTTACCATTAGCTTGTCTGCATGATCAGCTGTCCTTCCATTTCTTACTGGAGGCCAAGCACCTCCAATCCCACTTAGCATTTCCTTGACTTTGCCTTGCCTGCTTTGACAGGAGGGGCAAAGGATCTGCATCACTTCCGCCTGCTGCAGAGGCGCTTCATTGTGTATAGACCCAAGAAGGCAGCAGGCCAGTTCTGCAGCAACCCAACAGGCCCTCCCCACCCTAGTACACACTCTGGCCAGCCATGTGGTCTAGCTGAGTCAGCACAAGCAGGTCAGACTGTGACTGCAGAGCCTGCCACCTCAGCCTCTCAGGCTCAGCTTGTCCGGTGATGTGTACTGCACCCAAGCCTTTGGCTTGATTGCTTAGCTGTGTCTTGTTGTGCCTGCCTTGTTTCCACGATCAAGACAATAGTGTCGGCATGAGTTTTCCGGGACAGATTGTTCTGTCATTCATGGCCAGCAATTGCATCACTGTGAAAGCTGAGCAGAAGTGGAAGAGACGCATGGCAGGACAATAGGCAGCAGGGGGCTATTGATCTAAATCTGCTTAAATGCCAGTCTCCTTGCTTCCTAGATTGGCTTCCTGCCCCTTTGGATATGCAAAATTTTGTATCACTGCCTTCATGTTGTTGTGGGCAGACAAGTAGTGTTGGTCACTAGCCTCTATACTACTTTGTCGGCAGACAACCAGGAGTAGCTTTAGTCATTGATTTCCTTTGGTGTTGTGTAGGCGGACCAGCAGGTAGCCTTCCATGTGATGCAGACACAGCTGCAAGTGCTGCCAGCAGTAGTGTCATTGTGGACATTGTCAACAGTCATCAGGATGGAGACACAGTCAACACCAACCCAACTGCTGCCCCATCAGGTTTGCATTTACTTCTTGCAACCCTTTTACTTGTCACTCATACAAGTGGTCTGCATGGCAATCTATAGTAGTGCATGCATGAATGATGCCTGGGCTTGTCTTGTCTCCCAGCATTGCTGTGCAAAATGCTGTTTGAAGCCTTTGGCTACATCCTCCTGGTGGCGTTGTTGCATCTTGTGCTGTGACAGTCCTTCATGACAATGCAGAGACTGCCACTGCAGACTGGGACGCCACCCTGAAGGACCTGTGGCAGGAGTTGCAGAACAAGACTGGCAAGCTGACTGGCAAGCAGGTGCAAGACAACAGCGATGTTGCCACTGCAGCCTCATGTAGTCTCCTGGTAAAGCCTGCACCCAAGTCATGTTCTAACTTGGTCCATGCAGCATACCTGCACACTCTGCGCCAAGTCCCACACTAGCGACCCTGTGACTTGCAACGTTTGGCTAGCATAAAAGGTGATATGCCAGCCTTCATATGTATGCATCAGCGTTTTGTGAAGGTGCCCGGCTCCAAGCGCATGGTCATCACACCTTAGCGTCACCTCAGGTCAGCTGATTTGACACTATCAGTCATTTATTGCTGTCACTCATTTGTACAGTGCCCTCAGTGACTTGCTTCTGACACGTGCACTAAAACAGCCTTGAGATAGCCAGCTTGAGGCCTCCAGCCATGTGTGCTGCAGGAGGGGTCTTGGCAGGGGGGCCACTGCTCCACAGACCCAATTCCCTCCAGAGCCAAGGTGGGTAATGCCATCAGGAACTGCCTGGAGCAAAGGGCTGGCAGTCACCAGCGCCTCTACTTCCTGGATGGCACTTTTCCCGGAGACCTGCCAGGGCACTTCCAGAGCTATGAAGACGTCCCAGGTCAGCACCTGCCACTGGGCTCTGTCACATCAAGCGCACAATGTGCTGATTTCTGAATTTGGCTCACTAAGCAGGCGAGCGGTTGAACACCTTCAGGGCAGCAGCACTAAAGCCTTTGTTGCTCAAGCCCTTCTGCCATATCAGTGCTATGGAAGCTCCAGTTGCGACACTGCAGTGGCAGTTGTACCGTGGGGCTGCATCGTCTGGTTTCATGGCATGTTGTAAACCATACCTGTGCATCCAGAGATTTTGTGGTCCTGGTCAGCATGCATCTTGGTCAAGCATCAGCTCTGCACATCTTCCCATTGTGAGAGCGCATCACTGAGCCTGTGGATCACTGCCAATTTGTATAGATCAGCGGCGCAACACGCACTGGAAAGGGAACTTCACGCTGGTGCAGGCCAGGCAGCTCCTTCAGGCACAAAAGCAAAACAACCTCAGCAACAGTCTGTCACCTGGTGCTCGTGTCCATGACACGGCAGCAGTCCCTTACCTATCATACAAGCTGCCGGCTGTGATTGTACAAGAAACAGACGTTCCAAGCAACAGCTCAACTTGCCACTGCATGTGTACAGGTGTGTGGTGTGGGGTGGACCAGAAAGTGAATGCCATGCTGCCTCAGCCCATGCAGTCCAGCAGGGCCGGCAACTTCTTCAGGCACTTGTGTGTGGAGAGCACCGGCACAGCTTCCTTCACCATGTTTGCGCCCATCAGCCAGGCCGCCAACATCACGCCCTTCCACCAGGAGACCAAGAAGAGGCGCTCCTGGAACTGTGGCTCTGGAGACTTCATTGTGCAGCCCCTCTCTACTGCTGACAGCGTCAGGTCAGGGTGCCACAATCAACAACTGCTGTCATCACTCTGCAGCCTGCAAACGGTATTGCAAGATTGATTTGCAATCTGGACGCATATGATGCATGACAGCAATCACTCTGTCACTGCATGCCTCAGGTGTGTCCAAGCAGCACCAATGTGAAGGCAGCTCCTTGAGAGCAGCAGGGGCTGTCACAGCTACCCATTTGCTCAAGGGCCCAAGTTGCTCATGCTCTGCGAAAGTGCCATGTCCGCTGCTGCATGTGATGGGTTGCAAAGTTATGCGCAGGAAGCTGGAGCGAGTGCACGCTGCTGTGATGGGTGCCCACAAGCGGCATGGCTGTTTGCTACCCTTGGAGATGTACTTAGAGGAGGACATCCCTCTTGTGTGCTACACACGTGACAAGCCCTATGCTGAGATGGTAGAGCTGCCAGAGCAGTCATGCCACTGCTTCCTGTCCTTCTCCAATGCCAGCGCTGACCCTCCAGCCCTCAAGGTGGGCCTGCTGCTTTGGCCCTGCCCTGCATGACTTGGTGTTCCCTGCACTCAACAATCACAATGCAGAATTGTGCGCTTATTTCTGGGCTGAAACATCCAGGAAATGACCCCATCTTTGCTGCCTAATTGTTGACAACGATGTGCGAAGCCTCTGGGCCGTTTGCATTTGTGCCAGACACTCAACTGAATCAACACGCATGTCACTTTTGCCAGCGCATGACGGCATAAGTGTAATCTGTAATCACCGTTAACCAGCCATCCTCACACTGCTGTCCTACAATGCAATCAAGTGCTGGGCAAGGGCAGTGGCATGAATCCTTTTAGCTTCCTGACCTGGAGCCTGTACATGCAGGCCTCATGCAATGACTGGCACCTAGACACCGAGCTGAGCAGCGCCTACTTGCTGGAGAAGCTGGTAGGCAGCATGGCAAAGGCAGGGGTGGAGGCAGGCTCCCCAGATGATGGGGCTGACACCTGGGTGGCCACCCCCTACGCCATGTTGGAGCCCTGCACCATTGAAGGGCCTTTGGACCCACGTTGCACTGGGACTTGGTCTCGGCCTTGGGCTGATGAGATGAAGGTGGGTTTCTTTGCAAGCATGATCTGCTGTGCCAAGGAGCACATCTGTTCAGCATTCTCCAGCCTGAGTACCATATGGGTCCTGAAAAGAGACTGCTGGGCTGTGCTTTGGCGGTATATGACATCAGAGGTGGCAATTCAGATGATGATTGTCTTTGCAATGGGTCACTGTGCCCTGCAACAGAGATTCCCTTGGCACTGCAGCTGCAATTGAGCATGGTAGCTGTGCATGCTGTAGCTTACCATGGAGAAGGGCAACAATCTGGACAGATTGCAGGCATCCTTTGTAGCCTGGCCTCTGTGTCACACTTTGCTTTCTCGTGACCCACTCACGACCACAGAAAAGCGATGCGGTCTATGCGTCAGGTAGCAGTACGTGTTAGCTACTGTCAGTGAGCATTAATCTGGTGGTGATCTGTTCCGTGGCTCAAGTGGGATGCGCCCTGGCGCTGCTGCAGGGACAAGCTTGCACTCCTGAAGAGCTTGACAGACAGGCTGACTTGGCACACAGATGCTGCAGCATGGAAGTCCTCCTGGTGCGTGCTGTGGAAAAGATGTTGGACGCTGTCAATGGCAACCTTGAGGACTTGTGCTGGAACGTGCACCTCACCAAAGTCGATGGCCTCAGAGCCCTGCAGGTATACCTCATTACTTTGCGTGTCTTAGCATGTCTCACATGTCATGCTGAGTGGGCTTCTTGGCAGTCACAACTTCAGGAATGTATGCATGATGAAATGCCACCTATGCATGCAATCTGAGGGTTTTGCTGTAGGTTGATATCGCCTCCTACAGCTGTCATGAACAATACTTGTCACATTGATGGTCTGCACAGCTTGGCTAAAATTGCAATGCATGCGACATCAGTTTGCGACGGACATCACGGTTATCATCAGCATGCTTCTTGACAAGCAAGTCCAAAGCAGAGGTGTGGTCATTGCAATCATGCAGTCCACGCCGCTTTATGCTTTTGCAGGATGCTCTGCCAGTGCTCATGGACCTGCAACTACGTGCTATCAAGCAGTCACCTCAAGCAGCGGGCAAGGTCTGCAGAAAGGAACGCCAGCCTGATGCTGCTGACGCCCACTTCTCTCGAGAGTATATGGATGTCGTTGTTGGGGAAGTGCAACAGGTTCTAAGGAAGGCAGATATGGATGTTGCAGCCCAGCAAGCCCAAGCTCTGATGCATGGCACTGCCTGTTTGGCCTTGACAGGCTCAGATGCTGCTGCAAGTAAGCCACCTCACGCAAAGACTGTTTGTCTACTGAGATGTGCTGAGTAGTGTGTTACAGACCCCTGTTGCTTGACTCGAATTCTCTGAGTAACACCAAATACCGCCAGCTCACTGTGATCCAAGAGTCAAATGCCCACAGTGGTTTCTGTTTCTGACCAGGGATTTTGTTTTGCCCTGCTTGGTTGCTAGGCCTGTGTGTGCTTGACCTGGAAAAGTTGCATGACTGAGTGGTGCTGTTCTGCATTCAGGTGCCAGCAGCTGTGGTCCTGTCCTTGATCGGCAGCCATTCAAACAAACCCGCTTAGGCCGTGTGCAGCAGCTACAAGCTCAAGAGGGTTGTACGCCTCAGGGCACTACCCAGCAGCCCTGCACCAGCAACACCAGCACGCATTGGAGTGGAGCTCCCAGTCAGTATCCCTCTGCACAAGCAACCGCTGCCAGTGAGCAACACAAGGTCAAGGCAAAGCCTGTCAGTCAAAGGCCCTGCGACAAGGCAGCTGCTGCTGATCAGCCAAGCACCTCATTGTGGGCAGCAGTGGCCAATATGGGAGGTGGACTGAAGCCTTTAGCACAGCAGCTCTGTCAGCAGCAGCAGGCTACCCAGTGTGTTGTGTCAGGCCAATCACAAGGTAAACATTGCCTGGCTTGGTTCCCCATTGCTGTAATAATCAGCTTCATCATAATGATAGTAAATTGCTACTCACAATAACAATAATAACAATTACACACTCCACCAATGCCAGGTGTGTGATGCACAAGTCTTGTCTCATCCCATTGCTCTGACTGTGGCTTTCTCAACAAGACGTGCATAGACTTTGACAATGCTTGCAAAACATGAGGCTGTGCCAAACTCAACATGGCATGCTACCGTAAAGTGACATGATTTTGTACATGCACGAGCAGACTCTGCATGTACTACTTGGAATTGGGCATTGTTTGTCAGGTAGTGTGACATTGCTTTCAGCTGAGGTGCGCAAAGATTGCTCAATTCCAACAAGGGCACCACATCAAGCTGCTTTAGTATGTTTCGCTGATCTGCTAACTTACTTTGCAGGCACCAAGCGGTTGCGCAGCAGTAATAATGAAGTGGCTGTCGTCGAGCATGTCTCCAAGAAATGCTGTGCTGTTTCCAGTGCTGCACAACAACTGGTGCAGACAGACCAGGTCTGCTTCCATCTGCATCGTTTGCGGTGTTCCTTGCAAGCACTTGGTGCATACTGCCATTTGGGACATCGATTTGCATGTGTTCAATAATCAGATTACCCAGTGATGTTGTTTGCAGACGCCTACACATGCTATGCATGACACATGGTCCAGGCATGTCTGTGAGACATGCTGCCAAACAAAAACTGCAGGCCAGCTTACAGAAGCCAAAGCTTGCCTTTCACATGCAGGTTTTTGGTGTGTTCATGCACCTCAAGCATGCTGCAGCAGCAAGGGTCGATGCTGATGAAGAGATGCACAGCAAGGCCGAGGTTGCTGTTAACAAGCTGACTGAGTTGTGTACAGCAGCAGAGGCAGTCAGTGACACTGACCTGCTGCAGTTGGGGCTGCCTGTCATGAGGTCAGTGCATGGTTGAAAAGGGTGTTACCATACGTGCTGCGCATGACAGCAAAGTGGAGACGCAGCTTAAAATCCATGTCTGCAACTTGCATTGACTTTCAATAGGCATTGTGCCACCGTTGCAGATGGATTCTGCTTGATACACATTGTAGCTGTATCATAAAAGTTGAGTGCATGACTGGAGAGCACTTGCGCAGGTCTCATTGGCTGTTAGCCATGCAGCAGGAGTGGGAAGCTGCTCAGTCCACCGATTCACAGCTAATACAGCTGGGGAAAGTAAGAGATCGGCGATGCAGGCTAGAAGCATTGCATGATGCAGCTTGCAGCTCGCTTGTAGCTGAGCACGCCAAACAATGGGGAGCTGTTCCAAATGCTTGATGGATGCTAAGGATGCTTTGTATCCTGTACTACTACTCTGTTGTTGCAAGGTTTTCTGCAACAGACAGGAGGTTTGTGTACTGTAGGCAGCACTGTATTATACTTGGGTGTGTGACCTGACATGAGTGAAATTGCCTGCTTATCCATGGTCTGTGTCAAATGAACCGTCAACACAAGGCTTTTGTGAGCCACCATTCCATGGCTGTCTTTCCACTCTTGTGTTCAACACAGCTGCTAGCGGTCAGTGTACAATGCATGTGACGTTTCTTGTCTTAGTTTGTTAGCTGGACTGTCCCATTGGCACCAGGCCAGCCGTGTTTGTGTGCTAGTCTGTGCAGCAGCATGCATTTTCATCATTATGCTTGTACACCTTGCTGCTGAGCGGTTGACTTCAAGCTATTTCAGGGTTAAGAAATTGCCCAGAGCAGTCTGCATGGCAGGGGGCCAGTGCTTCTCTTGCTTGACCCACTCAAGATTTGAAAATCGCTGGTCAAACTCCCTGGCAATCTCCCACTGTGTCTCAGCCCTGTTAATTTGTTTTGGAGTTTCTGAGTAAAGCATTGCAGCAAGTGCGGCATGGACTTCGGCATT
>JAABUO010004714.1_pt1 | contig 16029 bp, 16 predicted proteins | sample 5559291 | NCBI WGS metagenome assembly JAABUO01 (sample SAMN10711878, study PRJNA513372) | rock metagenome | isolation source: Antarctica rocks | place: Antarctica: Victoria Land, Finger Mt sud
CCGCCTGGACTCAAGCCTTCCAGGTTTGGGCCGAGGTCACCGGCGTCACCGCTGCGGCGTAACCTCGAGCACGCCGTCCTTGTCGCGCGCCGTCGCGACCTCAATCCAACAAGTTGACGGTGCCCCCTCGGCAAGGCGCAGTTCGCTGATGTCGATGTGGACGTAGCCGATGGCGGTCTCGGCGAACTTGCCTCGTTTCGAAGCCTTGTCCTGGTCGTCGGGCAGGCGGGAGATGCCATGGCGTTCGAGGCATCGATGCAGGCTGGAGCGTGTCAGCTTCGGGATGGTGTCGCGCAGGCAGCCGAGCACGTCGTCGAGCGGCAGCAGAGTGCGGCGACGGAACTCGACCACCATGGCCTTCTCCTCTGGGCTCAGCACGGTGCTGTGCGGCGCGCTCGGTCCCATCGGAGCGTCGGCCGTCGTGGTTCGGCTGCGCCACTTTGTCACGGTGGTACGGCTCAGGCCGTAGCGCTGGGCCAGGGTACTGGTCGTCTCTTTCGACGCCTGGAGCTCGGCTCGAACTCGCGGCGTCGTCCGGGCTGAGCCGTGAAGACTGCCTGCCATAGCGCTTCCTCCGCCTCTCGCGTCAGGGTAGCGTCACGACTTCCCGGGACCAAACACCTAGTCCTGCACTGGCGTTCCTGGCTGAGCGCAGGAACTGTGCAGCTCTGGCACAAGAATCGACTGCGTTCGCGGCCGTGAGCTTGAAAGTATTGCGTACCTTATAGGTCAACGCTGGTGGCGTTGTTTTTGGAGACAGGTTTTGAGACGGATCCAGCCTGCGTTGCCTCTGCATGTCCGCGTCGTTCGGTGCGCTGCCTTCATCGTACCGCTTTCCGGAGCTGTGCTGCCAAATGGGTCTGCCCTGGCGCAGTCTCCTGGTGCGCCCCCCACTGGGCAACCCGGGAACAGCGCCCCTGCCGCTCCTGCCGAGCGGAACAACCCGGTCCCCGGTCAAACCGGGAGCGGCGAACAGGCAGCGGGCGCGTCCACCGGTTTCTGGGACCGCAGCAACCTATTCGGCACCCTCGGCGGCCTGCGCACCGTCCTCGACGGCTATGGCATGTCGCTTGGTCTTGCCGACACGGGGGAGGTCCTGGGCAATCCGACCGGTGGACGGGCGCGAGGTGCCGTTTTTGAAGGTGTGACTGCCATGAGCGTTGGCGCCGATCTGGAGAAGGCGATCGGCCTGCGCGGAGGCATCCTCAATGCCAGTGCGTTCCAGATTCACGGACGGGGATTGTCGACCAACAACGTCGACAACCTGAACACCGTCAGCAACATCGAGGCCGACCGCTCCACCCGACTGTTCGAGCTGTGGTACCAGCAGGCGTTCCTCGACGGAAAGGTGGACGTCAAGATCGGCCAGCAGAGTGCCGACCTGGAGTTCATGATCACCCAGTACGGCGGGCTGTTCATCAACGCGACGTTCGGATGGGCTGGATTGCCGACCGTGGACCTTCCCTCCGGTGGCAACGCCTACCCCCTCGGAACACCTGGCATCAGGCTGCGAGCACAGCCGAGTCCTGCGACCACCGTCCTGTTCGGCGTGTTCAACGGCAGCCCGGCCGGGATCGGCCTGGGTGATCCACAGCTCCGTGACCGCGCCGGAACCAACTTCGACCTGAACAGCGGCGTCTTCATCATCGGCGAGGTGCAGTACGCCCTCAACCCTGGAGATGCAGGGACGGGTCTGGCCGGCACCTATAAGCTTGGCGCCTGGTACAACTCCGACGCGTTCACCGATCAGTTCTACACCGTTGGCGGGACCACCGCGGCAAGCGCGTTCTCGAATCCCCCGGGTGCCCGGAAGAACGACTGGAGCGCCTACGCAGTGGTGGACCAGTTGATCTATCGGTCGGCAGGGTCCAAGGACGGAGGGGCCGGCGTGTTCGCGCGGGCGATGGGCGCACCTGGAGACCGCAACACCATCAACGTCTTCGTGGACGGCGGCTTCACCTACAAAGGCGCCTTTGGCCGGGCCAACGATACAACAGGTCTTGGCGTGCAATGGGCACGCATCAGCGACACCGCCCGCAGGGGCGATTCCGCCCTTGCCGCCTTCACCGGCGGCCACTACCCGATCCGGACCAGCGAGACGATGCTGGAGGCGACCTACCAGGCGCAGCTGGCCCCATGGTGATTCGTGCAGCCAGACATTCAGTACGTGCTGAACCCTGGAGGCGGCATCCTTAATCCAAGCCGACCAGACAAACGGCTGGCCGACGCTATTGTCTTCGGACTACGCACAAGTATAGTCTTCTAAAAATGTCATACATGGTTCCTTATCTTGCATTCTAAGCAAAATATCAAGTAACTATCAATTCAAGTACTGTTAACGGCTCTTCCGCCCTTCTCATTTGCCGTAGGGTGAGGGATGGAGTGGCGCAGCCGTAGGCATCTCGGTCCTGGTAACTTCCGGCGCTGCCAGAATCGTCCGCACGGCCATCGCTGTCTCGCACAGCTCCGTCAGAGCGTCTTCCGGACAGGCGTGGGTGAGCTGCATCACACGTTTCCACCTGTCCGGGTTCGCCTCCCGCATCAGCGTCTCCGCAGCAGCCCATCGCCCGCCGCGGTCGGTTATCCACGCCGCCAGCCCGTGCCCCGCACTCACGGCAGCATGGCAATGGCCAGCAGCTACAACGCCACGCTCAACATCACCCCGACGATGCCCGTCATGCCGAGCATCACCTGCTGCTCCCGCCGCGACCTGACCCCCACCAGCACCTCCTTGAACTCCCGCGACGCCTCCTCCATTGCCGAGGCCGTTGTCCTCATCGCAGACGGGCTTTCCTCGCTCGCCCACTCCCCGCCCTGCGGATCTCGGTCTCGAATCTCGCCGGCACTCGCCGGCATCAGCACCAGCGCCGGCTTGCCCTCGATCACCCCCAGCCGGCCCTCCACTGCCTGCAGCCCCTCCGCGATCGCCCCTAGCGTCGGGCTGTAGTCCACCGCCGGCACCCCTGCCGCCCCGGCACGACGGGTGAGGCGGCTTGAAAAGGTCGACGGGCGAGATGATGAAACGCTAGCCGCCGTGCGCGCGGCGGTGTTTCTGCTGGTCGAGAAAGCGCGCGAACGCTTCCAATGCCGCATCGGAAGCATAGTGCTCCATCCCTTCCGCATCCGCCTCCGCCACGTCTCGTGGCAGGCCAACGGCAAGCAGCAGTTCAACCACCAGTCGATGCCGAGCGCGCACGCGATTGGCGAGAGCATGACCGGCTTCGGTGAGGAATATGCCGCGATATGGACGGGCAGTCGCCAACCCGTCTTTCTTGAGGCGAGCAATCGCCTTGAGTGCCGTGGGATGTGTGACACCGAGGCGCTTGGCCACCTCTGTCGCGCGCGCCTCGCCATGTACTGCCAGAAGATCATCAATCAATTCGACGTAGTCCTCCTGCAAGGCATTAGATTGGGCGGTGCGCGCCTTGATGAAGCGAAGTGCCTGGGTAGGTTCCTCAGGCATCTTGTTTGCCGGGACTGCAGGCCCGGTGCTCGAGGCTTGGGTCACTCGGCGTTCTCCTTACTGAACTTCCGGCCGCCTGGGGATCGGGTCAACCGATTGACGCCTTGGATCGTCAGGCTGCCGGATGTCAGCGAAACGAGTGCTTGAACCTAGCAAGGTAGGTCTTCGTGCCGTTGCGAGACCCTGGAGCGAACTTTGCGGCGGCTGCGAATATTTGTCCATTGACCAACATGTAGCCTTGGCTACATTAACACAGCTCAGAGGTTCGAGAGACGCCAAACCCCAACCTGCGCCGGAGACACTCGTGATCCAGAACGTGATGGGCTTGGGCCTGCCAGACCAGCCCGAGGGGGCTGGTCCGGAAGCCATTACACTTGAGGATGTCCGACGGGCGCACGACCGCCTCGAAGTCCTACAGACCCGGTCCGCCGGTCGGGGACTGCGGTTGCTGTGGCTGCTGGCCGGCCCTGGTGTGTTGGTCATGCTGGGCGAGAATGACGGTCCCAGCATGGTGTCCTATGCCACTACCGGGGCGAGCTACGGCATCGGCTTTTTCGTCCCGTTCATCCTGCTCACCTTCGTGATGGCGTTCATCGTGCAGGAAATGACCGTCCGCCTGGGCGTCGCGACGCATCGTGGGCATGCCGAACTGATCTTCCAGCGATTCGGGTCGCTCTGGGGCTATTTCGCAATGGGCGACCTGGTGTTCGGAAACGTGCTGACCTTGGTCACAGAGTTCATCGCCATCCAGGCGGGCGGTCTCTATTTCGGCCTGCCTGCGTGGCTCTCGGTCGCGCTCGGCGTGCTCCTGGTGGTCGCTTCGCTCTCGCTGCGCCGCTATGCGACCTGGGAACGCGTGCTGATGGGGTTGGCCGCCTTCAATCTGCTCTTCATCCCGGCCGCCCTGTATGCGCAGCCGAGCGGTGCGGCACTTGCTCATGCGATCGCGACTTGGCGACCACTGTCGGGCGGCATCAACACCGCTTTCGTGACGCTGATCCTGGCGAACATAGGTGCGACCGTGACACCTTGGATGATCTTCTTCCAGCAAAGTGCCGTCGTGGATAAAGGCCTTACGCGCGCGGACCTGCCGCAGGGACGGATGGACACGGCGATTGGTGCAGGACTGGCGGCTATTGCCGCCATTGCTACCGTTGTCGCCACCGCCCCGCTCTTTCTCGCCCATGTGGATGTCTCGCAGTTCGCGAGCGGCGCCGATTTTGCCACCGCCCTTCGGCCTCTGCTCGGCACCACGGGTGCAACTCTGTTCGCACTCGGCATCATCGAGGCCGGACTGGTTGCAGCAATGACGATCTCGATCAGCTCATCCTATGCCCTCGCCGAGACTCTCTCTGCCAGACACAGCCTGAATCTCAGTTTTGCCCAGGGCCAGCTGTTCTACGGCGCCGCGATCGCCTCGACCCTCGTTGCGGCCGCCATCGTTCTCATTCCTGGCGCGCCCCTGCTCGCGATGGCCCTCACCGTGAATGTCATCGCAACATTGCTAATGGCTCCGGCGCTGTTGTTCCTCCTCCTGCTGGTCAATGACCACGACATCATGGGCGATCTCGCGAATGGCTGGCGTACGAACCTCGCGGGTGGAACGATCGTCGTGGCGATCTCCCTGGTCGGCACACTCTACGGCGTGATCACCGTCTTTCCGACCCTGCTGGGCAAATAGGAGACCCCACGTGAACTATGATCCGAAAGCGCTCGACGCTCTGGAATCCGGCCAATTTACCGCCGCCTCCGAACGCCCTCTGCCACGCCGAGTGCTTAGCCGGGGAACACTCAGCCTGCTCATTGCGCTACGCGTTTACGTCATCATTGCAATACCAATTGTCGGATACGCGTTCATTCGCGCGCTGCTAGCACCGCGGCCGTAACCCTGAGTGTCTAGTTCAGAACATTCCGTTTTTCATCAGAGAGTTAGCTGATATGGCTAGAATCCAGTCTTTTGAAATAGCAGGGTTTTGCCCACTACGATGAGCTGACATAATCCCAGGTCTAGCGTAACTCATTAATAATGCGCGTCATGTTCTGAACCAGACATTGAGGGCACTCACCCGCTACGCTCTACCCAGGCGTGTGTCGGCGACTTGGTCGGTCGAGGCGACCTCCTGATTGCGTATGCTGATGCCACCAGGAAAACGATCGAGCCGCTAGCTGTAGCCGCTCGACACCATCGGCGGCCATGCTCGCTTTCATCCCCCAATCCTGCTCGGATTAGGTGATCACAGGCCGACGTGCCTGCTTACATCAGCCGCCTCCATGCTCACGCTTGCGGATCGGTGCTCGACATCATGTATTCCTCCGGGGAGGGCCGCCTGGGTTTGAGCCTCCTGCCACCGTAAGTAGCTCCTTAAGGCGGCCGTTGAGGTGTGCGGATGGATGGCGTGGTGGAGATCATCACCGGTCGGGAGCGCCGTCGGCGCTGGAGCTTGCAGGACAAGCTACGGTTTGTGGCCGAGACCAGCGAGCCGGGTGCCATGATCCGCGCCGTGGCCGCGCGCCACGGTGTCAGCGAGAGCCTTCTGTTCACGTGGCGGCGGCAGGCGCGTGAGGGGCTGCTGGCCCGGGTTCCGGGCGCCTCGGTGTTCGTGCCGGTGCAGACGCTCGCGTCGGCCAGCACAGTGGTGGCGCCACTCGACACGATGTCCAGCCCAGGGTCGCAGATCCGGTCCACTGGTCTGTCCGGGCTCATCGAGATCGAGCTGGGCAACGGGCGGCATGTCCGCGTAGGCCGCGACGTAAACCTGGCCGCATTGCGGCGTGTGCTGGCGGCGTTGCGCGAGTGATCCCGGTCGCCAGCAGCGTGCGGATCTGGCTGGCGACGGGCCATACGGACATGCGTCGCAGCATGCCGGGTCTGGCGCTGCTGGTGCAGGAGGGGTTCGGCCGGGACCCGTTGGCGGGCGACGTCTTCGTGTTTCGCGGCTGCAGCGGTTCGCTGCTCAAGGCGCTCTGGCACGATGGGCTCGGGCTATCGCTGTATGCCAAGCGGCTGGACCGTGAACGCTTCGTGTGGCCCCAAACGGTCGACGGCGTGGTGGCGCTGACCGCTGGCCAGATGAGCTACCTTCTAGAAGGGATCGACTGGCGGCATCCGCAGCAGACCTGGCGTCCGCGATCGGCGGGATAGCTGCCCGGCGGCTGGTGAGAACAGTACCACAGTGGCCTGGTTCATGATTCAATCCTCGGCATGGACGCCGAGCTTGCCGCGCTGCCGGATGACGTCGACACGCTCAAGGCAGCGCTCCTGGCGGCACGCGCCGATGTCGCCTGGGTCATCGCCGAGGCTGCCGCGGCGCTGGCGCAGCAGTCCAGTGACCTGGCCCTGATCGCCCATCTCAAGCTGCAGATCGAGAAGCTCAACCGCGACCGCTTCGGCCCGCGCTCCGAGCGCACCTCCCGCCTGCTGGACCAGATGGAACTGCAGCTGGAGGAGTTGGAGGCCTCGGCGACCAAGGACGAGCTGGCCGCCGAGGCTGCCGCGGCCCAGATCACTGACGGCGCCACCCACGTTGCTGGCTTCACCCGCAAGCACCCGGTCCGGCGCCGAGGCGGAGGGCGTTAGTAGAGGTACTGGATGCGTCCTCGTCTATAACGCGACTTGTCGTGCGATCTCAAGGAATCGGTCGGACGGCAAGTCGAAGCGGTCCGGAGCCCGTAATGCGTTGCGATACATGAACGCGAACAGCACCCGTCGCCATGGCGACAGACGCGGGTGGCTCTCGCTGCGTACTACCTCGTCGTGAGCTGCTAAGTAGATGGCGTCGTCGAGGTCTAGCGGGCAGCCATGGTCCCTAACAGCCAGGAGGTCGTTCGCCAAGTCGGGTATTTCGACGAACCCGTAGCGCACCGTCACGTGCCAAAGTCCTGCGGCGACCTTGCAGACCTGCGCCCTCTCCGACTGCGCCACCCGCGGCACCTCCTCGAAGCCGATCGTCAGCCCGACGATCGTCTCCTGCACCGCCTTGAACTGGGCGACATGGCGGACGAGCACCGGAGGAACCAGGGCGCCGGTGCGGCTCAGGAACACGGCGGTGCCCGGCACCCGCGGGATCTGCCCTTCCTCAAGCCGGGCCAAAAACCGCTCCGGCTTCTCCTCGCCCTGGACGAGCCTCTGGCGAAGAGCGTCGATGCCGCGCTTCCACGTCGTCATGGCCGCGAAGATTAGCGCGCCGAGCAGCAGCGGTATCCAGCCGCCTTCCAGCAGCTTGAGCATATTGGCCGCGAAGAAGACGATGTCGATAACCACGAAGATGCCGCTCACGCCTAGCGCCAGCGGCAGCGACCAGCGCCACACGTCGCGCATGACGTTGTAGAGCAGCGCGGTGGTCAGCAGCATCGTGGTCGACACCGCCGTGCCGTACGCCCCGGCCAGGCGGTCCGAGCTGCCGAAGCCGAAGGTCAGCGCCAGGGTGCAGACCATCATGGCCCAGTTCACCAGGGGCACGTAGATCTGGCCGTACTCCTCGTCCGAGGTCTGGCGTATCACAAGCCCGGGGAACCAGCCGAGCTGCATGGCCTGCCGCGTCAGCGAGAACGCGCCGGTGATGATCGCCTGGCTGGCGATGATTGTGGCCACGGTCGCGAGGATCACCAGCGGGATGATCGCCCAGTCCGGCGCAAGCTTGAAAAACGGGTTGCCGTCGAGACCGGGATTGTCGAGCAGCAGCGCGGTCTGCCCCGCGTAGCTCAGCAGCAGAGCGGGAAGTACCAGGGCAAACCACGCGAGGCGGATGGGAGCGCGGCCGATATGTCCCATGTCGGCGTAGAGCGCCTCGCCGCCGGTGATGGCCAGGAACACGCCGCCGAGCACGACGAAGCTGGCCAAACCATGGCGCACGAGGAAACCGATGGCGCGGCTCGGGTCGACGGCCAGTATGACGTCGGGGCGCCGCACGATGCCCGAGATGCCAAGCAGGGCGATGACCGCGAACCAGACGAGCATGATCGGACCGAATACCCGGCCGATGCGGGCCGTGCCGTAGGTCTGCAGGGCGAACAGCGCCACCAGGATGACCAGGGCCGCGGGCAGCACGAACGACTTCAACGCCGCAGTGACGACATTCACGCCCTCCAGGGCGCTGAGCACGGAGATGGCTGGGGTGATGATGCCGTCGCCGTAGATGAGGGCGGCACCGAACAGGCCCATGGCGGTCAGCGCGGCCGCCGTCCGGCCCGCCCGGCCCGAGATGAGCGACATCAACGCCAGGATGCCTCCCTCGCCGTGGTTGTCGGCGCGCATGACGACGAGGCAGTACTTCACTGATACGGTGACGATGAGCGCCCAGACCACGAGCGAAAGCAGGCCCAGGGCGTCGACGGCGCTTGGATGGCCGCCGACCGCGCTGACGATGGTCTGGTAGGTGTAGAGCGGGCTGGTCCCGAGGTCGCCGTAGACAATGCCCAGGGCGGCTAGCGCCATGGTCGTCTGAGGGCGCGTCGGCGCGGCGCGCGCGGCTGGAGTCAGGGACAGGGGTGCCGTTCCGGCAACAGAGCTTGGCATCGAGATCAGATCTCCGGTTCTTGTTTCCGTTCAGAGTTCATCTCGTGGGCTGTGTCGAGGAGAAAGACGGACGACAACCCAAATGCCAAGATTCTGTACTGGCCCCGACTGATGAGACACCATGAAGGAGCCTATGCGGCGAGTGCCGCGGGTGAAAGCAGAGCCTGACGGGTGGCGGCTGGTGTCCGGTAATCGAGCCGCTGGATGAGCCAGGTGGTGTTGTAGGTTTCGCGGAAATCCAGCAGCGCCAGACGCAGCTGCTCGACGGTGTCGAAGGTCTGCACCCAGAGCAGGTTCTCCTTCAGCGTGCGGATGAACCGCTCGGCGCAGCCGTTGCCTTCCGGTGTCCTGACGAAGGCCGGGGAGCTTTCGGCACCCAGGAACGCCAGCTCGTCCTGGAAGACGGCGGACATGTACTGGCTGCCGTGATCGTGGCGGATGGAGAGCCCGGCAGCCACGCCCTTGGCAAACGCGCCGAGATGCTGGCGCACGCCCTGACGAAGTGGTTCGAGCGCCTCGAAGCGGGTGCCGTGGCGGGCGGCGTGGATGCCGACGCACTCGGCGTTGTGGTGATCCACGGCAATGAACACCGCTTCCAGCAGCTCGCGCTCGAGCAGCATCTCGCCCAGCCTGGCTTTCAGCCGACCGCTCTCGAGTTCTCCTGCCTCCACAGGCCGGGTCGCCAGGCTGGCCTCACCGGCCGACAGGAAGGTGTCGCGCCAGCCGTTCAGTGTCGCAGCCGTCACGCCAAGGGCGCGAGAGAGCGTCTCCAGGTCCTCGCCCCGCAGCAGCCGGAGCACCGTGTCGCGCTTGCGCTGCCGCGACATCCGGCCGCCCCGACCAGGGCCCGCCGCCTCTGCGGCCGTTGTTGTTTTTGTCGTCATCGTCCACCTTTGTCGCGGACAGCGTCCGCTTATGAGGTGTCTCACTCAACTCTGGGGCGCAGGACCGTTCTCCTGCGGGTTCAGCTCCGGACACTTCGCGGGCAACGCGACGATGGTGATGTTGCCGGGTGTCACGAGACTGGCCGACAGGTGCCATCCGGCCTGGTCGACCAGCAACGCGGCATGGCGGCCAGGCTGCCCCTGGGCGGAGATGGCCGCGAGATGCAGGGTCATCGCCTCCGTGTTGCACCAGGGCAGGACCAGGCCCGCGCCTCTGCCGTCCTCGGGGCAGATAGCGCCGAAGATGTAGGTGGACGCGGTGCGCTGATCCTTCGGCGCCGATGGTCGGGTGCCGCGTTGCGCCCAGCGCCGGGTGATCTTGTTCTTCTGGCCGACCCTGGCTTCGTCGGCGAACCACACCTCCATGGCGTCGGCTGCGACGCCCTTCTCCCGTGCGATCTCGTCCAGACGGGTCGGGAGGTTTTTTCAAAAGCTTCGATCGCGCCCTCGGCCTGGGCGTGATGGCGCGGTCGGGCCGACAGCTTGCGATATCCCATCGCACGCAGTTCGCGTCCGAGCGTCTGCCTGGCCACGCTGAGGCGGACCTCCTCCCACAACCACTGGCATAGATCGACAATCCGCCAGCGCACCACGCCGTGCACGGCCGGGATCGGGCCACTCTCGATCAGCGTCCTGAGCGCCGCGCGATGCGCGTCGTCCAGCAACAAAGGTTGACCCCGGGTGCCTTGCGGTCGATCAGGCCGTCAGGGCCGTGCTCGTTGAGCTTGAGGACCCAGTCGCGAACGATCTGCAAGGTCACGCCGCCGATCCTGGCCGCCTCGGTGCGCGTGGCGCCCTCATGGACTGCCGCCAAAGCCAGAAGCCGCCGGGTCTGGCCCGCGTCCTTGCTTGCGCAGGCCGCGGCACGCAGCCGCCTCGCGTCAAATTCGGGGCGCAGCGGGATCGGCATGGCGGAACTCCCAGGTCCACTGCAAGGGAATCAGAACCAGCCCACGCTGGGCAACACTCCATGAGTCACGCTCAGAGAGCCTTGGTATAAGCCGTGTGCAAGAATTGGACCTTGAATCCAGAGCGGTTCACGCTCGATCCACTTCACCAAATGCCGGGACCAAACACCTACGCCACGACGCGGCGTCGGCGCAGCAAGGCTGCAGGGAACTAACGACGACGACAGGTTGCGGTTTGGCAATGTCACTCAGATATAATGGACGGCAACTCTGTAAATCCTAATTGTGTTTGTTCGCGACGAACGCGAGGCTTCTATACGGTACAACAACAACTGAACTGATCAAAACGGCATCATGCCAAGATCCATGACGCGGTCGGTGAACCAGGCCACGGCGACCACGGCGACGGCGCCCGAGATGCCGGGCATGATCCGGCGCGGGTAGAGCCGGGTGTTGCGCAACGCGAACCCGATCGGCAGCACGACGACCGCGATGCTGACCTGCGCCGCCTCCAGCCCGAGGTTGAACGACAGCAGCGCGACCCCGAGCGCCAGCGGCGGCAGCGACAGCGGCCCGAGCGCCGTGGCGAACCCCAGCCCATGCACCAGCCCGAAGGCAAAGGCGAGCGGCCAGCGCCGCCCCGGGATGACGTGGAAGATGTTGTCGAGCGCGGTGATCAGGATGGTCAGAGCGATGCCCGCCTCGCTGAGGCGTTCGGGGATGCTCACGATGTGCAGCACCGAGAGCGTCAGCGTCGTGCCGTGCGCCAGGGTGAACGCGCTCAGCACCTTGAGCGACTCGATGAACATGCCGCGGAAGTTCGATACCGGCACCAGGGTGGCGTCCAGGCCGTGGCTGTGGGCACGCCGGTGGAACATCGCCGGCACCAGCAGCATGGTGACGAACAGCATGTGGTCGACGCCGGTGAGCAGGTGGTCGACCCCGGTCAGGAAGAAGGTGCGCACCGTCTCGCCGTAGCCCGGCGTCACGTCGAAGCTCTCCTCCGGCCGGTCCGGCGACAGCGCCGCCACATGCGGCACCCCGGCGACGATCAGGTCCAGCAACCCACGATGCATCGGGTCGAGATCGAACAGCAGCCCGTAGCGCACCGAGACGCTGGTTGGCACGTGGCCGCACGCGGCCGCGTAGCGCAGCACCGCGTAACCGCCATCGCCGAGCTGGTCGGCAAGCATCGTTACCGGCCCGGGCGTGCACACGCCGCCGTCGGCTCGCAGCGTCAGCCGGGCGAGTGCGTAGGCCGTGACGGCCTCCTGGCGCTTGCGCAACTCGCCCCAGGTGATGGCGCCGTCGCTGTCGGTGTCGAGGCCGATCGCGTAGTCGAGGTCGCGCAGCGCGATCGACCACTGCACGTCGAGCGCCTCGCCCTGCACCTCGACGTGCAGGTATGAGCTGCTGGCGCTGTGCGCCCGGGCGGACGGAATGCGCGCGAGCAGCAGCAGCGCCACCGCCAGCAGCATCGCACGGATCATTGCCCGCCTCTTCTTGCCGAACTGCCAGGCACCGAGGCCGACCGCGCGGCCAGCATCGTCGCCACCGCCGGAACCAGTGCGGCATGGTCGCCCGGCACAGGCGCCCCCCGTCCGCCGACGGCCACGGCCGACAGCAGGTCGTCCTCCACGTTGTTGTCATGCATCCAGGCCCGTACCGGATCGGAGGCCGCAGGCTGTCCAGCCTCGTTCGCGGCCTCCAGCAGGATGCGGGCATCAGCCGGCTCGCGCTGCACCGCCCAGTTGGCGCGCGCCAGGTCGAGCGCCCGGACCGGCTGGTGCAGGAGCCAAAGCGCGAACCGTGCCTCCTCGCGCCGGTGCACGGTATCGCCGCGCAGCCGGCTGGCCTCGAACCGGGCCGCCAAGTCAGCGACGTGGCCCGACAGATGCGAGGCCCCCACCGCCTGCTCGGCCAGCGCCAGACGCAGCAGCAGCGGGTCGATCCGGGTGCGATCGCGCAGCAGCGCCACCACCTCCTGCGCCCGCCCCTGGTCCAGCAGCCAGTCCGACCAGGCGCCGAGCAGGTACGGGTCCGCCCCGTCCGCCGCGAGCGCCTCGCGGTAGCGCTGCTCCACGGACGGATTGCCGAGCCGTTCCGCGGTCTCCGCGGCCATCGTCAGGGCCCACACCGCCGTGGCGGGACTGGCGCGCGCCTCCTCCGCGTTCTGCGCCAGCGAAAGGGTAACTGCACGCAGGGCCAGCGGCGCGTGGCCGGTCAGCGACATCACCGACGCTGTGCAGGTATCGGGGGCGAGGCCCAACGTGTGGCTGGCGAACTGCCCGCAGTCGTGTAGCGCCGCGCGATACTCCGCCTGTGCCTGGTGCACGGCGGCCAGCGTCAGCCAGGCCTGCGCGGTGGCGGGCTGAAGCTCGACCACGCGCTGCAGCGCCGCGATGCTGCCCGCAAAGTCGTGGTTGCTCTGCAGGATCACGGCGCGCAGCAGCAGCACCTCGATCGGCGCGCCCGGCGCCAGCGGCCAGGGCGCCAGCGCGGCCTCGGCGCGGCCGAGGAAGCGCGGGTCGCCGAGCCTGCGCGCCTGCTCGATGTCGAGCCGCGCCACCGTTGCGGCGAGCCCGACATTGCCCCGCTCCTGCGCCAGCGCGGCGTTGGCGCGCCGCAGCGCCTGGTCCGAAGGGTCGCGGGCCCCCGGCACCTGTTCCAGCACGAGGCTGTCCTGGGCGGGAAGGAAGGGCAGCGCCGCCGCGCGCGGGGCGGTCGCCAGGAACGCCGCACCCGCGAGAAGGAGCGCCTGCGGCAGCGCCGTGTAGCCAGCGCGGTACAGGGCGAACCCCGTGCCGCGCCTCGGCGTCGCAGGGCACGAGGCCACCCCGGCCGGGAGTGCAAGGTGCGAGTCCTTCATGCCCTGCGTCGGGCTCACGGGTGGACGGGCTGCGGCGAGGCGGAGAGCGGCGGCATCACGTAGGGGAACGCCTTCAGGTAGTGGGTCTGGTCGGTGTAGGCGCCGTCGGTGAACTCGAGGGAGCCCGAGGGCGCATCGGAAGGCTGGCCGTAGAGGCCGAGGGTGTAGAGCTTGCCCATCGCGACGCGCAGGGTGATGTCGACCACGTCGTCGCCCGGCCGGCGGCCGTTCGGGTAGCCGGCGTTGTCGCCGCCGATCACGCCGAGACGGTTCTGCAGGCCGTAGCCGGTAGGCGCAATGCTGGTGTTGAGGCGCATCTCCTCGGACGGCGTGCGCAGGTGCGACGGCGCGTTGAGCCCGGTGATGCCGGTCAGGAACACCGCGACCAGGTCGGCGCGCGGGATCTTGGTCGGCGCGGTGATGCCGGGGAACAGCGCCTGGATCAGCGCCGGCACCGTCGGGTTGGTGACGTAGGTCGCGAACTGCGCATCGCTGGCGGGAAGCGACGCGTTGAACTTGTCCTTGTCCTTGAGCCCGATCACCAGCTCGTTGACCAGGGGGTTCGCCAAGCGCGAGACCTGCTGGTAGGTCGTCTTGCCGTCCGCCGTGGTCGTGCCGAGCGAGGAGGTGGTCCACGCCCCCACCACCGGGTCGCCCACATGCGTGAGGCACGCGGACTGGATCTCCCACACGATCGAGGTCACGTTCTTGCCGGCAAGGTCGTCCCTGGCCGAGGCGTTGAACTCCTCGCCGATCGGGTGGGCGTAGTTCACCAGGTCGAAGGTCTCGCCGAGGTTCACCACGAACGGGTCCTTGCGCTGCCCGACAAAGACCCGGCCGATGCCGCAGCCCGGCACGACGATGTTGTAGGTGAAGGCGCTGGCGTAGGCAGCGTAGTCGGGGATCGACTTGTCGCCGATGCGGTCCTCGGGCTTGGGAAAGGTGTCGCGCCCGTCGGTCGACTTCAGCCTGGTCTCGATGGGCGCGCCGTTCCTGGGATAGGTGACGAGCGAGATCGTGTAGCTCTCGACCACGTTCTGCGCCGAGTTGTCGCCAGGCGTGATCTGCCCGTCGTTGATCAGCGCGATCGGCACGTTGGTGCCGCCCACCGGGACGCTGAGGTTGCGGGTGACGGCGGAGACGCGGAACCGGAACGTGTAGGTCGGCTTGCCGGTGCCGTCGGAGTCGACGTTGATGTCGTAGTAGCCGTTGTGCTCCATGTTGTAGAAGTTCGGCCCGCCGCCCGGGTCCTGCAGCGGCACGTAGTCGGCGATCATGGTGACGTAGTTGACCCGGCTCGGCTCGTAGCTGCGGAACAGGAAGAAGTCGGAGGCGTCGAGACGCGGCATGCCCGCGATCATCGGGGCCTCCCTGTGGCTCGAGGCGCGCGCGGGAGTCTGCAGGGTCGCCGCCGCGGCGAGCGCCGTCATGGCAAGCAGTGTGCGTCTCATCGTTTCGCTCCGTATACTTTTTGACACAGGCTGCCCTGGCGCAAAGCCGAGAGGCTTCGTTCCGAAAATACGGCGTGGTGGTGATCCTGGATGCACAAGAAACCCAGACGCTTCAATTATTATGGATCCGACTTCATGTGCGGATCGTCTCCGGGCGGACCAAGGCGCAAGAAATACACATTCTGCTACCGTGGACCTGGGCCGCGCCGGCTCGCGACGTAGACGGACCAGGACGTCAATCCAAGTCCAAGCGGTCACTGCCGCTCCGCTTACAGCTCGTCGTCGGGGCGACTCGCCACCCGCTCAACCTATCAACCGGTCGAACGCTGCCCAGTCAGCCCGACCCCGTCGCTCGTCAAAGTAGCTGGCGGTCTGCAAGGCGGCGACCTTCTCGGCCACCGCCGATGCGACGAACTGGTTGAGGCTGGTGCCTTCGGAGGCTGCCAGCTTCTTGGCCTCGCCCTTGATCGAGACGGTCAGGCGGAGCGGATTAGGTCAGGCCCTGGCTGTCATCGCACTCTCCGGATCGCCTCTGCAGGCAGCAGGATGTCCAGGCCGAAGCGGCCGGCGGCTGGTCGGAAATCGCGACGATTGAAGGTGACGATCGCGGCGGCACGGGCATTTACGGCCGCCTTGAGCACCAGCTCGTTGCCAGAAAGACAAATGAGCGAACACCCTACAGGAAGCCCTCGCCGGCATGGTCGCGGAACAGCTCGGCGTCGCGGACGTAGTCGGCGAGCACCTGCATGGACTTGTGCCGCGAGACCTCGCGCATCTTGAACACCGACGCGCCGGAGCGTGCGGCGGCTGTGAGGAAGCCCGCCCGCAGCGAGTGCCCGGCATAGTCGGCCGCCGCGTAGCCGGCCGCGACGACGCGCG
>JAABUO010004715.1_pt1 | contig 16029 bp, 22 predicted proteins | sample 5559291 | NCBI WGS metagenome assembly JAABUO01 (sample SAMN10711878, study PRJNA513372) | rock metagenome | isolation source: Antarctica rocks | place: Antarctica: Victoria Land, Finger Mt sud
GCAAACGCACCTGTGCAAACAGCAGGCAGCGTCACATCATGCGGTCCAAATTGTATGCCATTGGAGCCTCTGCAGCTGTTAGGCAGCTGGCTGTAAAACAGTCTTCCTGCAAACTATCATCATGTCATGAGATACAGCGCAGCAAGTTTGGAGCAGCAGACATGACCCTTACGAAGGCTGCCAATCTTGTACAGCAGCAGTACTTGGCTTGACAACATGCTGCACACACATGTGTGTCAAATACCACTGTGTCCTATCAAACCACAATGCAGTCTTCTTCGCATTACCTCTTGCTCTTCTGGTGCAGATGCCAGGAGGAGGGCTGCTGCCTTTGGGCGAGCCCTGGCTGGTCATGTGACGAAGCTAAGGTCAGAGCCCAGCGCCTATGGCGGCACCGGGCTGTCTGAGCTGCTGGGCATGAGGGAAGAGTGCCTGCGAGAGTTTGGCTTCAAGGATGTCTACAGGTCTGTCGCCAGTCAGCCGCTTACTGTTTCCTGTTGATTGGAGGCATGCCGACTAGAACCACCATGTAGTGTAGAGGTGAGGCATCTAGACGTATTTAGACTCTGTTTGCAGTTGAGATGCGAGGCATCTAGACACGTCTGGGCCCTGTTGGTATTGGAGACAAGGGGCATCAGCACATGCCTGCAATCTGCATACACTGTACATGAGAGGCATCTAGACGTAACTAGACTCTGTTCGCACTGGAGATCAAGAGGCATCAACACACATGGAACCCATATGCCTGGGAGATGAGGGGCATCTGGACATGTCTTGTGCTCCGAATACAGGCTGAACAGGAAAGGAGGAGCGTATAGCATCTAGAGTGCTTTGCAGCAACTGCTTCAAGCACTTGCTACCAATGGCTGTACTGTTTGATAGGATTCTCTAGAGCAGTCTGCGTGCGATTGCCTCTAGCAGCAGCCTTGCATGCTGTTCCTGTATGCTCAATTGAGCTTGATGCAGCGTTGAATGTCACTTGGGTACCTGACTCAAAAGGACCCGCCCAGGAGGAGCTCTGTGTCAGTGACACCTGGCACTTGTCAAGTCCCTTTTCCATGCAAACATGTTGTGTCCCATACCTCCTGTACCATACCTCTTTTGTGTAAAATGCCAAATGCAGGCTTGACAAGGAGAGGGAGCATGCAGCAGCTCTGGAGGTGCTGCCAGACCTGCTGAATGAGCTGGACCAGACACCCCCAAAAGCCCGGCTGACATCTCTTGTAGAAGGCATCCTGGCAGGCAACATCTTCGACTGGGGAGCAAAAGCTACCGTGGATCTATATTACAATGGCACCATTCTTGAGATCTACAGGTATTGCAAATGGCAGCTGACAATCCAGATTGTGAGGGTGCTATTGCGACAGACTTCATCAGCCAGATGGGTGAAACGACAAAGGAAGCCAAGGAATTCCTCAAGCTTCTCTACATTGAACTGCCTGACGGCATCAACCTTGCTCGTGTCAGATTTAAGTTTGCAACAGCACAACATGTGCATCGCATGCAAGGCAAGGATGCTGCACCTGACCGACAGCTTGAGTGCAGCAGCATGATCTGACGACCGCCTGTGTGCCTCTTGCTGGAGATTGCGGCTTGCAAGAGCTGGTCATTGGGTAGCACCATTGGCCATGACATTTGTCAGTCTGCACACAAGTGGTGTGGGCTGTGGTCATCAATCTACAGCTGGTTGTCTTTAAGACAGATTGCGCGCATGCAGAAAGGCGCGCAACAAGCTAGCACAGAGACCCTGGAGAGTGGACGACCTAGATGCCTTCTCTGATCGCTGGTTTGGTGCTGCTGATGACAATGCCAGTATGCTTCTGCTCTCTGTGTGCGTGTGTGTGTTTCAACAAACTCACAAGTATGTTTCGTCAGCCATGCTTGCAGCTCCTGTCTCTGCATTGCTGTTCTGTGTGCCCATTTAAGCACTAATACAAAGCTGAGACGCTTCCATTACGCATGACGCTCTCCTTCATCCCCCCCTCCCTTGTTGGCTGCCAGCTTGTTACCGTCCAGTGTGTTTTTTACATGTCTGTTTAAAGGCTGTGATCTGCTGTGATACCAACTGCCAATGTATGCACGGCCAGCCTAGGAGTACACAATCATCACCAGCAGTCTCAAGGCAGATCTGCTCAAAGACAAACTGCTGCAACAGCTTGCAAAGCTGCGCCTGCGTTGCAGGTGAGCCTAGCAAGCCATACAAACGGGTGATCATGTTTGTGGACAATGCTGGAGCTGACATTCTTCTGGGCATGCTGCCTCTGGCCAGGTGCTTCACCTGGCACTCTTAATACACTTCCACCGAGCATGCGCTCTACTGTCAAGACTTTGTTACTGTGGTGCACCAACGCATGACAGAAGAACATGTCTTGGTTTGGGCGGGGGAAAATGTCTATCTGAGCCTGCTGCTTGCCCAGCTTATGCCTTTTAATGCTTGATGGCTTATGCCCGCATTCACAATGAGACTGCTCATCCTAGTTTGAATTAGACCTGTTTGGGGTGAGGTGCCTGCATCCTCTTACACGTTGTATGCATGGCATGTGGCCATGCTTTCACCTTGTAGCAAGATTATATGACGGTGGCCTGTGTACAGTCTGCTGTATTATGTAAAGGTGTACTTTCCATGCACAGCTGTGCAGCATGTTGCTAAGATGCAGCTCCACAGTCAGAGCTGTTTGTGGGTGTGTGCAGACAGCACAACGCCCACAGTGGCTACATGTTAGCACGCCAGCCATATGTGTGCTTACGTTCTGGGCATGATCCTGTGTGTGCGTATCAGGGAGCTGTTGAGGCGAGGATCAGAAGTGGTGCTGGTCGGCAATACACTGCCAGCCATCAATGACATCACTGTCTCAGAGCTGATGTCGGTGCTGGAAGACGTTGCGCACTTCTGCCCTGTCATCAAGGCAAGCTCACTCTCCCTTGGTCAATTGGCATGTAGCCTTGTGCATGCATCATGTCAGTACAATGTGATACCACCAAGGATGGTGGACAGTCCTTGAGCAAGCTTTTTCGGAATGAAGCCAGCTGAGTGCATGTCAGCTAAATGTTGTTTGGCGGACCAGCAGACGCTCAGTTGTGTTTGTGAACCAACTTCTGACGAGCCACCTTTGCATTGGTGTTGTGTGTCGACCAGCCAGCTAAATGTGTGAGGTTGCCCACACACACTTTGCACTCAAACCTGTGCTGGTGTGTACATATGTAATAAGTTTCAGTCTCAACAGAGCAACTTCCCTACAGGCAGCCAAGGCAGCAGGTGATCAAGCCCAGGCAGCTAATGGTGGTCAGATTCCTCCCTATCCCGGCTTGGATCGCAGGATTCCCAGCACTGCAAAGCTAACTGACCTTGCAACATCACAGCAAGACCTGCGTAATCATCAGCCACCTGGTAAGTCTTTGGTTGCATGTACTGAATCAAGCTTTCAGCCATATTTCGCATCTTTCTGACGCCGTGCGCCCTCTGTGTGTGGTGCACAGGTCTATCATAGTCAACTTGTGTACAACTTGTTCTGTCTCCCATGACCTAAATGTGTCGTGAAGAATATCAAAGGCATAAGTCTGGCTGTCTGAAACAGTCAAACAGAGACAGCTTTGTTTTCCAAGTTGCAGAAGCAGCCTGTGTTGACCGAGGGGCTCTCTGCTGTGCAGGTCTGAACTACGGTGCAAATGCCGCTGAGGAAACCGAGGAGCAGCTAGAAGAGGAGTCGATTGAAGAGCGTGAGTTTAAGCTATCTGTGCAAGCACGCCGAAAGTCACCGCTCGATGCGTCCTCAAGCTACCGAAGCACCGCATCTTCCGACGACAGTTCAGATCCAGACAACCCTGGCGCCGCTTCACCAAGTCCTTCAGCTTCACCTGGCAAGAAAGCAGACGCTACACTGGCCAGCTTAGCACACAAACAGCAAGCCTCAAAAAGGTCAGAAACTGACTCAACATTCCCTGATTTGGATTAACATCTGATCGTGTGCATCTGTGCAGCTGCAAGCAGCAGCTGAGCTTGTGATGCCTGTGCAGGAATGCCAAGCTGTTTGTGGTTGGCAATGGGCAGGGCAGTCCTTGTCTTGACCTCAGGCGCGTACCTGACACACTGGCTGATGCCACTGTGGGAGCTGATTTGGTCATTTTAGAAGGCATGGGACGCTCCATCATCACCAACTACCGAACAAAGTTCAAGTAAGCCACGCACTGCTTCTGAATGTCATCTCTGCATGTACAGTATAGGTAATATGCCGGGTGGAAAGCTTTGATGCGTATATATGTTGCTTTACTCAGGTACGTTTTCAAGCAATCAACTTGTGATGTTACCTGCTCATGGGAATGAATCTTCATCTGCTGCTGTCAATCTTGATTGATTTACAGCAAAGTGTGCATAGTGCCATTCATGCTTTGGTCAAACATGCTGTTCACTTTACAGGTGTGATGTGCTGAAGCTTGCCATGATCAAGAACCAGTTCATGGCTGAGAAGCTGTTTCAAGGCAATGTGTATGACTGCATGTGCAAATATGAACCAGCTGTCAGCCATAGCCAGAGCAGTAGTCCTTCACCCACACGCCATCCCCAAAACTCCTCAGTAAAATAGTGCCCAGACATGTCACTGCATGCAGCATTGAAGCCAAAGTAGGCATTGTATAGACGCATATAGACACAGTCTCATTCACAGCTGTCAAGACAGAACACCTGCCTGCCTTTAAGCAGCCAGATTTACGTGTGTCATGAGTATCACTGATTACAGCAAATGTATGGATGTTGGTGGTGCAAGTGCTCCTTCATGACATTGACCTGCTGACTGTATATTGCACTGAGCTGTCAAGGCCATCAGACTGGTCCTGTCAGGTGTTAACATGCTTTCTGATGTAATGGCTGGCATCTAATCAACCTGATCTTAGTGTTGTCATAGAGTAGCTGTCTTTGTGCAGGCATTTACTGCAACTTGCTGTTGAGCACATGCTATTCCTCAGCATCAACTGTGTTCAGGAATTGTCTCAGTATGACCTGAAGAGCAGTTTAGCAGCCACCACCCAAATTCTCCATGGATAAAGCAGAGATGTAGCAGCATCCACATTACATGTTCACGCCTGATTGTCCATCTGCTCAGATTGGTAGATACAGCTCGCCCCTGCTTACTATTACCGCGTGTGATGCAATAACAACTTTATCACTTCCCTCGTTCACTGTCACTTGCAAGTCCCCGCCTCGCTGCGAGCACTGTCTAGCTGTCATTGGCTGTCCAATCATGCTGAGCTGGGTTGCCCAGTATGGCCCCAGGGCAGTGTGGGCTGACCCTGTGACCGCATCCTCCCCAACACCGATCCATGGTGCAAAGTAGCGCGAGAGGAAATGGTATGGTTCTCGATCACCTGCACCAATGCAACATGCCTGTCATGCTCTGAGAAGAGAGGAACGAGGGTGTGGACACACCACAATATGGCTTCCTACCTTATGTGCCAAGCACACTCACTGAATATGCACTATTGGCATTGGGTATTTTGTCCCATACAGGCTGTGAACACCTACTGGTACGCACTTAACCCCAGAAGACGGGTGCTTACTGGATGAGCAGGTAAGTTGCTCACTGCTTTTTGAGCTGGCCCTTGTGCATGACAGCACAAGCCTGCAGTAGGGAAACACATTAGTGGCCTCACCCTGACAAGTGACCATGACTCCGTTCAGTTGTTCTGTGTTGAGCTCTGACACCATACGCTCCATGTCAGGTTCCAGGCTTTCCAGCTGCTTTCTGCTTGTGCCATCTGCCAGGACCACAAGTGCGTTCCTGATCTTGCTAGAATACAAAATCTCCTTGATTGCCAGGCTGCCCACAACCACCTGCATATTTGCAACATTGAGTCTGCTTGGCCTGCAAACCTGAACTGTCCATTGCCAAAGCTGAGTGCCTGTAGCATAAGCGGCATATACAAATGCAATAAATGCACAGTCATGGTTGCTATATGTTGCCAGAAATTCTGGGTATGGATGACGGATGCTTTGCAGTTTTCTGAGCTGTACTGATGTGAGGTTGCAGGAAAAAACAAGCAGCAAGCACACATGCGCTTAGAGTCTGCTGCATGACCAGTGGATATGACGCACCCTCAGACTCTCATTACTCAACTTCAGACCAGTTGGCAGCTGCATGCCGCTGTCTGACTTTGGCAAAGTGATCTGAATGGTAGGCAAGCTGTTTGTTTCAGACGGCATGGACTGCACAGACAGCTGGCCTCCCAAGGTTTCAAAATGAAGCGTATCTTGCTGATTTCCCTCTCCTACAGCAGCATGCCGGTTCAGCAGCAGAATCAGCTGCTGGTGCTGGCCGCCATGGCCCTGATCTTGACATACACGGGTGCGGTGACTGACTTGCATCATTGCCCTTGCGCACACCATACCTTGTACGAGAGCAGCAGCGGTAGCCAAAGTTCCATGACCGCAAAGCGGAAGCTCTTGTGAGGAGGGACTGAACCATCTGAGTCCGAATCTGCTGGATGCTTGGAAACTATCCCCCTCCGTGAGCAAATTTACGAAGCACGTTGCTGGCTGCTTCAACTCAGCTGCAATGTGTTGAAGTCCAACTGTCTGCAGCTTCTGTGGCATGCCAGCTTGCAGAAGGCATACAGCAGCCTGATTTCCTGTGAAAGGCTTGGTAGCAAAGGCATCCACCTATAGTAGGTTTACAGGAATTGAGTGCCCCGAAATAGCCAGGACTCCACGACAGTCGCAGCAAAACTCCACATCATGACCGAGCATTACATAAGTTTTGCGCGTGCTTCAGGGAAAGCGTACCCGATACATCTTGCACTTCGAGTTCATTGTAGATGCGTGTTACACAAACCCACAGTGCGTGTGTGCAGGTGCTCAAGCGGACGGGGATAGCTTGCAGCTTCTGCAACAGCTTTTCACTATTCGAACTGTAGTCTTCGTGACGTCTCGTTCGTTTTTGAGGAAGCTTCTGCTCGATTCTGTCGTAAAAGTATGTCGCGATGCCGTGGTGAAACAGATCGCGAGCATAGTCAGCTTTAGCATTAGGCAGGGACCCGCAGCATTCAGGTGTCACAGTACTTCAGTCGCGAAGTCGTGACAGTCAGCTCGCAAGAGCTCGTTTACACCTTGTTTCGGAGGTTTCGGAGTTGCGTATTTCAGACGCGAGACTGATATTTGATTTACGGGCATGCTGGGCCGTGAGCTTGAGGGTAGGGCTAATAAGCTTGTGCGTGAGTCGAAAGAGCGGGCCGAAAAAGCTAAACGGCAAGCCGAGAAAGAAAGGATTCTGCGTCAGCGGCAGGAGGACAGACAAAAGCTATTCGAGGAGCAGAAGAGACAACAGCGACTTGCCGAAGAAGCTGCTGTTGAAGCTGTAAGCCCTGCTTGACCCATAAAGCGATGATCATCAGTTCTCACAGCCATCAGAACTGCCATCACAACCTTGGCTCTGATATAGGAGCAGCTGAAGCATGAAGCAGACTTGGAAAAGAACAACGGGGTGTGGTGGCAGGAGCGGCTCATGGCTGTGCCGCTTCAAGCTGGGCTAGTAGAGCAAATGGGAATCAAGCGCAGCACCGACAAGGTGTGTGGAGTGGTAAATCGTGTGCATACAATGCACTACAGGCTGCGGCTGCATCACACACACATGTTGTTATGCACGGCTCATGCCAGGTCATGATCACAGTGCATCTGCTATTGCTGTGCTCTTACTGTTGACATGCCTCATGCATGCACGTGTCGTGTGCAAAATCTGTGTGCTCATTGTCAAAATATTGCATGCAGATTCGGCTGCCAAAGTCTGCTGGAGATGCGCTGATGTCGCAAGATGCACCCAAGAACGGTGCCATGCTGTTTGAACTATCTACATCAGCAGGGCGCAGCCTTCATGCTGGTGTCTTAGACTTCTCAGCAGCACAGGGTACCGTGGGAGTCCCAGAACACTTGATAAGAAACCTCTGGGGACTGACCACTGGGGATGGGCAGTGTCATGGTCATGTCATTGTCACATATAAGAAACTGCCAAAAGGTATCGCCGATGCACTCAGTAATGTAGCCAAGCGTTGCATTGCAATGTTGCAACACAACAGACTACACTGGAGCGTAAATCACAAGTCCGTGCCTCTGTCTGTCTGTCGGCTTGTCTGCCGTCTAGCATGGCCATCACACAACCCATTGAAATGGCAACGTCCAAATCGTCTGCAGGGACTTATGTGAGATTCCAGCCCCGGTCAGCAGGCTTCCAAGAAGAAGTAGGCGATGGTGTAGAGCAGGTCCTTCAGGCATCCATGTTCACTCACAGCACCCTGACACAAGGGGAGTGGGTGCAAGTATCTTATGCTGGCACACTTCATGACCTCAAAGTGTTGGCTCTGAAACCAGAGCCTGCAGTTTCTATCATAGGTGAGCATCAGACCTACCTGGCCTGCCACCCTTCCACATCACGAAACGACTAAGTCTGTTTGTTCTTTGGGATGCACTCTGGAATGCACAATGGTGCTGTCCTCAGTTGCACAGAGAGTCGCAGCTTACATCCTTCGATTCTTGCCAAAAAGCTGATCTCAGTGCTGTCAGTGTGTGTGTATTTGTGTCGGTGTTATCTCCTGTTTTGGACAACTTGGTTTGGCAAGATTCACAACCCCATTGCACTCCTGTTATCACAAGGCAAAATCATTGCATGATAGTCTGATGTGGTCAACTCATGTGTCATGCTGAACTTGTGCTTATCTGGTTGCAGAAACTGACTTGGAGGCTGAAGTGGATCCCAGTGTTGAGACAGAGGACAAGCTGAGAGCTGAGGAAGAAGCTGCAAGGCAACGTCTCGAAGCCATGCAAAGGTGAATTTCCTTTGGATGTCTGACCTACCTGATTTATGCTTTTGCCATTTTAATGAGCAATGCCACAGAGATAGCCTTGGCGTGCATACCCTTTGATGACTGCCCTGATTTCAAGGGTATCAGTACAGTATCATATTTGCTGCAGCTGATCTGCATGACAGCAGACGCAGACCTGCAGTCCGTGTCATCTCTTTGTTGCATGTCACCTTTATATACAGCTGTGCATGCTGTAGCAGAGTAATGAGGGTATGTATCATAGTGTAACGAAATGTGTGACTTACAGGGTGGAGGAGGAAAATATCAGGCAGGCCATGCAGGATGCAAATCTGAAGGAGCAGGCACAAGCTGACAGGCAAAGAATACAACTGGTGAGCCTTGCTTTTGTGCTGTCACTACTGAAGATGCATGTGCTGTTGTTGACGGACCCTTGACCAATGACAAGCTGCTATCTTTAAGGGGTGCACGGTTAGCTGTCAAACATCAAATAAATGAATAGATCAGCAGGGAACCTTACTAGCTCACTCATAAGTTGCAAATGTTCACATCTCTCAAGTCCATGCTGTGATAGGGTTCAAAGCCCCTTAGTCATGTTAAGTCATTTCTTTGTGTTGTGCAGGAAAAAGAGGCTTTGCTACCTCCAGAGCCTTCAGGAAACGCTGAGCAGCCAACAGTCAGTTGCCTATTCAGGATGCCAGATGGAACAAGAGCCAGCAGAACGTTCTTTCAGAGTCAGCCTGCCCAGCTGCTGTTTGATTTTGCTGATGCCAGAGGGGCGGGGGGTCTGCCCTTTGGGGGGTACCAGCTTATCATGCAGTTTCCCAGGCGGATTGTTGATCCAGTGGTGATACAGTCTAGGTCTATAGCAGAAGCTGGTCTATCCGCTGGTCAAGAAGTGCTGCTTCTTGAACGCAAATCTGAAGATCAAACTATGAGTGCTTGAAATGTGGCGTTTTGCGACTTGTTTGTGAATTCAGTCCGTCTACTTACAGCATGTCAGCGCTCCCATGTCAATGCAGCACTGTAACTGCTTTTACAATGGATGCTTTGTGATGTCTACCACAGTTGATGACTGTACATCTATCTTGTTGAATGTGGCTGTTGGTACCTCCTGCTGTGCAGCATGAGCAGAGCTGTCACTTCAACATGCATTCCTTGATAGATTGGATCTAGATATCTCACATACACAATCACACTTCAACACGCATTATTGGACATAGCCAAATGGCTTCATATGCAGTACGCCTGCAGACAGAGCTAGTATGTGGTCGCTGTACTTAGCAACAGCGACGGCAAGGTCTCGTCTCATCTCGGATCCGAAGGCTTGCCAAGGGATGGCTGTGCAGTGGCCAGGAAGCTGCCAAATACAGCCAGCCTTATACCATGCAAGTTGTACGTGTATAATGCTGCACATTACACGAAATAGCATGTCTTACACAAGCGTGCAGTACCAACAATCTGTACCAGTGGTTCCCATAGAAATCATAAGCGATTGAAATGTGTGGACATGATTCCACAGAAGGCCACTGTCTTTATCTTTCACTTGACATACACTGACGTTACTGTACAATATTTCTGGATCACACAACCACAAGCTGACCTAGCTAGACACAAAACAACACAGCAATGACTGGAAGAGGCGAGGGAGGCAGCCTAGTTCTTTTTCTGCATGTCGTTGAACTTCTGCTCAATCTCCTTGCCCAACTCAGCGTCGGTCTGCAATACACACAACAGGGTTCAATGAGTGTTTGCAACGTATTGTTTGGTAGAGCACACTAAACAACGCTGCTGTGTACTGTACCTGTAACTGACAAGGTGCAACTGACAAGGTACCTTCTGTGATCCAACCATCTTCAAACTGCTTGCAAGCTGCATGCTCCATGCACACTGTACAGCCAATCAACCCAAGAAGCAAAACAACAATCACAGCAGACAGGCAGCTTTGTGTCAACAAGCATGTCCACCCCACCTTGTGCATGAAGCCAATCCAAGTCTTCTGCACAGCCTCACTGCACTTGGGGTGGGTCATGAAGGTCAGCAGATGCTTCTGAAACACGTCCTTGCTATCCCGGTCAAAGCTGCGGTAGTACTCGCCGGGCTGCTGGAAGTTGTTCTCTTTCTCGATGCCCTGCTTCACGCGAGGGCCAGAGGCAGCCGGGGAGGTCCAGGCAGTGCCGTGAGACTTGCTGGCAGCGTTGTCATCAATGTCATACTGCTTGGAGGGGTGGTAGTTCACCTGCACCATAGTAGGTATTTTGTGAGTATACACTGTCCACATGCATGCTGCACATTGCAAAACAAGCCATTTCTGCTGTACTGTTTCAGATGCACAGTATACAACCCCACCACAATACTATGCATGGCAGCTTTTGCTCACGATGGCTGACGGTGACAACAAGTCAGGAGGTCAAGCACATTGTGCTCTGCTCAATCATTCACTCAATGATATACATGTCTTGACAAAGGTATGCACATTCCTGTTATGCTCAATGAGAAGAGGATGTGCTACTGTACCTCCTCATCCCGCTGTGTGACGTTCATGGTGCCCTCGTAGTGGTTGTTCTTGTAGGGACACTTAGGGGCGTTGACAGGCAGCAGCTGGTAGTTGGCTCCCAGCCTGTACCTCTGGGCATCACTGTATGCGAACACACGCGACTGCAGCAGCTTGTCATCTGACACACGAATACCTGCATATCATGCAACAAGACATCACCAAGGCTGTCCTGCCCAGAAACCCTGGACTGGGTTTTGAGACATGAGGGCCATGCATGAGGCCATGCCTGCAGATGAATTTGTATGGAGGGCAGCTGCAGCCTGTGCATGCTGTCAAGCAACTTCAGCGCCAGACAGCATGCTGTATAACGCACAGCATGCGTCACATTGTGTTTGCGGCTTGCAAGAGGGTGAGCTACACCCTGTGCTGGGCACTGAGCACAGCCAACTGCACAAAATGGCACAAATGAGTTGATCTCATAAGGCAGGCGAGGGAGAATACACCTGAGGTTGGGGGGAGGCCAACAGACTGGGGTAGGCAGTGTTCAAGTGTTCAGGCGTCAGCAGCAAACCTGGGGGGGTGACACCAGGGTTGAAGGCAACCATCTCCTGCTCGTTGAAGAAGTTGTCGATGTTGCGGTCCAGCACCATGCGGCCCACCGGCTGCAGAGGGAACTGATCCTCAGGGAAGATCTTGGAAGCATCTAGAGGGTCAAAGTCATACTTCAACTCATCTTCAACCTCCATGGTCTGGATGTACAGCTTCCACTCTGGGAACTCACCTGCAGACAGGCAAGGCATATCAGTCACATGCAACGTGCAAAACATGCATCAAAGATTGTGAACACTGGTGAGGCAGTCTGCAGGACAAGGGGACAACGCCATCAACAACTCACCATGCTGACAGCATGGTCACAATGCAGAAAGCTACAAAGTAAGACAATACAACAGCAGGCAGATATGTTGCTGCCACAGAGAGCTGTTGGGTACAGTTGTATGCAGTTTGTATGTGCAATTGAGGAAGGGTACACACCGCTCTCGATGGTGTTCCATAGGTCCTCGGTAGCATGGCTCTGCACATTGTTGGCCATGCCCACTTCCTTGGCCTCCTCATCAGTCAGCACCTTCACACCACAGGTGGGCTTCCAGTGGAACTTGACGTAGGTCTCCTTGCCGGCCTTGTTGACCATCTTGAAGGTGTGGACTCCAAAGCCCTCCATGTGCCGCCAGTCGGCTGGGATACCACGAGGGCCCAAAAGCCACATCAGCTGCATGGCAAGCTCCAAGGTCAGGGATGAAGATACAAAAAAGAACAGCTGATATGACAAGAAAGAACAGTGGAGATGACAAAACAAACAGCCACATCAGCTGCCTAGCAAGCACAAGTGTCAGTCACAATCCAAACACTAAAGAACAGCTGATATAACAAGAAAGCACAGTAGACATGGCAAAACAAACAGCTGGTTACATTGTGCACAGGGGCAAAAGAAAAGGAATGCTGTGAAGATGTAGCCAACGGATACATCCATCTGAAAACACAGATCATCGCATTGCCTTACTGGCACACTAGGTTTTGAGACATCAAATCAAAACATGCACACATCTCATGAATTGCCCAAATTCCTGCATTGGGCTGTCATTCAATGGATGCAGTACTACTTAATATACAGACATGCAAACAGCAGTGACCTACAATGAAGATGCTCTCAGGGTGGTGTGAGAGGAAGTCCAGAATCCTCCAGCCCTCCTGGAGGTGGTTCTTGGGGTTGGGGCGCAGGCACCTGATCAGGTCAGGGAACTTGATGCCATCCCTCACAAAGAACACCTGCATGAAGCGACAAAAGTTCGAGCAGTGAGTCACACCTGCATCAAGCCAGTTGCACCTGAATGAGTGGCGCACTGCTGGGTATACCATGCCTCAATCAGACAAAAAAGCAACACAAACATGTTGAATGAACTGCTGAGTACAACATTTCTGAACAGCAAAAGCAACAGTGTTCAGCAATGAAAGCACAATGCAATATGTGCAAGGAAGAGGGTACGTACAGGCATGTTGTTGCCAACAAAGTCCCAGTTGCCTTCATTGGTGTAGAACTTGACAGAGAATCCACGAGTGTCGCGCAGGGACTCTGGGGAGCCAGCCTCATGAACCACAGTGGAGAATCTGGCAATCAAGGGAGTCTTGCGGCCAACTTCGGACAGGAACTCAGCTGAGCAGATGTCTGTGACGTCATGAGTTGTCTGCAAATCAGGCATAGAGTCAGGCACAAACCAAGGCTTGTGGATCAGTGGATTAACAAGAAACAGTGGAACAGAGCAGTAGCTTACGCAGTCAGAATGCACAGATTAACTGAGTCATGTTCACAATCTGACCTGCTCCATATAAGGCAGGTGGTTTTGAGTGAGAGTTTTACCTCAAAATAGCCCTTGGCAGTCATACCACGAGCATGTACAACACGCTCTGGGATCTTGCCTCGGTTGAACTGCACACAAAAGGTGGGTTACGACGTACGAATCAGAACGGACCGTGGATACAAAGGCAAACGAAGACGACAGATTGCGTCATCCTCCTCAGGACGGTTGGCCTACCTGGGCCAACTTCTCGACTAAGTGGTAGTCTTCCATAAGCACAGGACCTGACAAGCATAGCAGCGAGCTGAATGTCCACATATCGTGAGCTCAACTGCGAGGCGAAGACAAAACAGCGGCATTCTGCAGTGCAGAACTGCAGCGCCACTCACCTCTACGACTGACAGACTCAGAGTGCTGGTTGCTGACCACAGGGGTCCCTACATTGGTTGTCATGGATACGGTGTCATCGTGAACGCTAGGGTAGCGCAACTGCAACAGCAAAGTGGAGGTCGAACTCAGCTGTAGCTGCAGATACCATCACAGCAATCAAGCGGCAACCAAACTTGCACAACGGATGCCTGAAGACACTACCAACGTAATAACACGCTAGGTGCAAAGCGCAGCACGAAGCAAACATGAACGTGCAGTCGTTCCATGAGCGCAATGCATGCAACTGACCTCCTTGTTGCCTTGAGGCTGGACGCCGTTGGTGTGGCCATTGCTCATTACCATGTTGCCTGCAAACAGTTCCCTGTGCTGCTGTGTGCGCTTGTCAATGATATCAGTATCAGCAAGTTTCTGCTGAACTCGGGCAAGCTACCTGGGCAGAGTCAGCTGATTCGGTTCATCTATGACCCTTGTGCATTACGGAGTCAGGGTGATTAGTACAGCATGTGAGATCAGCAGGCTTACGAGGGTGTGAGCAGAGGACACATTGCGAACCACAGCCGTTGATTGCAGCACGGGTATGCGCTCAATGTGTACGTGGGCACAGCTGTCAACCTCCAGCTTGCCAAAAAGATCATCACGTGGACAGCAGCCGACGCGAACTTGGGAAGAGGAAGAACAGGGACAACTTCTGGTATAGCGTCCAACGTAAAGATGGTCCAACGCGAACGGTGACCGCCAGTACTTTTGAAGCAACAAGGCGTCACAAGCAACCTGCTTGTTTCCGCTCTGTCTCCTAGGCTTGATTTTGTCCACTTCGTGACTTTGTGGGTCATTCTATTGGTACTGGGTTAAACACTGCGGCTCTTTAAGTTTGAAATATTGCCGCCTGGCGATACAGGGCACTATTCATATCGCAAGGCGTGCATCATGCTGCATGCTTGAAGTCCATGGTGGGCAAGTCTGCAAGACCACCTCGGCCGCCCTCTGTGCAACATCCCTGGTCAACCTGCACCTGATGTACGAAGCAGTCGTATATTGTCATACATTGCTGTTCGCATGACATGTTGTTGCACCGAAACACAAGACAAGCAAGGCGCACCAGGCTGCTTTGAGTCTTGTCAAATGTGTATTTGACCCCTGACTAGACAAGCAAGGTACACGACAACAGGACTATAATGCCCAACGCACTTGGTGAGATTTGCAGCTTTTGTGTGCAACTCCTCTTTGCTGAATACAATGTTTGCAGGGAAGCATACTGCACAATGTAATATGTTGTTGCAGTCTGGTGAGTTGATGCTGCAGATCATGCCCAAATCTGAAGCAGGCACTGAATAGCATGCCTCAGGATGACTTGGTTCCAGCTATCCTGAGGCATGTTTTGGACATATTGCATCAAGGACACTGGGGTTTGTCCATCAAGGACAGTTGGGGTCACTTATTGATACATTGTTGTGAATAGCTGCTCTGCTGATCCTATGTGACGTAGGCACGGCTAAAAGATAGTCAGCATATGAGCATTGCCATGCAGCACATCTGGGTAATTCCAAATTTGCTAGCAGCTGTTTGCCACTAAACATCTTCGGCACTGCAATTACCCAGATGCGTAGGCCGGCTGTAGTATAGTTTTTACTGACCCATCACACGTCAGCAGCAGGTGATAATTATAATTTGGTAATGTTTATGGATTAGCAGGGCCTTGGGGGCTTGTCCACTTATCCAATGAGCAGGTAGCATGCTGTGCAGAATTTGATAACGGTCTGTTGGTACGTACCCTTGTCCAAGTTGCAACTTCGACTGATGCATTGTGCAGCCTCGGATGGTCACATATGAAGCGTCGTACCAGAACTTGTAATCTTCTTTTACTTCCAGAATCAATCAATCAATCAATCAAGGATTTTACAGTCGTTGGGCCCAGCTAGCACATTTGACTAAATTGCAGTCTTTCATCAGAAAACAAAACAGACAAAAGGTGACGCAGACAGACACAGTCAT
>JAABUO010004717.1_pt1 | contig 16027 bp, 18 predicted proteins | sample 5559291 | NCBI WGS metagenome assembly JAABUO01 (sample SAMN10711878, study PRJNA513372) | rock metagenome | isolation source: Antarctica rocks | place: Antarctica: Victoria Land, Finger Mt sud
GCTTCGCGATGACCTCGTGCTTACTCTCTTGCCTCACAGCCATGTCCTCCTCCTTTCAATAGAAAGACAGATTTTGTTATGAGGCAACGACTATCCCTTCGAGCAGATTATTTATGAGGCAATGCGCCAGGATGCTACCGACGATAGAACGCTGTATCATGTCTTGCTCCTTTCTCATCTCTCATCGCCCTATCGTCCGGTGTCATCTGCACGAACGACAGGAGCGCGGATCTTCTTTTGTTCCGTCCCGCACGTTTGTGGTCCGGCACAATCGCCACGCTAGCGCGTCATGTCGAGCACGGTCATGGTTTTCGGGCCGGTGGTGATAAAGGCGCGACCGGTGTGCTCGTCGACGGTCGCCGCCGTACTGATCCCACTCGCGATGGAGACCGTGTGCAGAATCGCCCCATCTCGCCCATCGAGGACGTACACGTTACCGGGACCGACAGGGTGACCATTCCGATCAGGAACAATATACGTCTCGAGCAGGCGTCCATTGCGCCCATCAATGCCCAATAGAATGGCCTCGTGGTTCCGTGGGACTACGGAGCCACGGCGCAACACGACGCGCCCTGTCCGCGTATCGAGCGCGGCCACGCCACCGTGGTCCGCGACAAAGACGCGCCCGTGGCGTGTGTCCACGACCAACGGGCCGCCGAGTCCCGTCACCGTACGCAGCACGCGGCCGGTACCGGTGTCGATCATGCTGATGCAGGGGCGCTGGGCGGCCGTGTCCACTGGCACGCCGCAGTTGCTCCCCGTGACAAAGGCGTGTCCCGTCCGCTCGTCGACCACAACACCCGTGCTGTGGTCTGCGTTCACCGCGAGTGTCCGTAGGACACGGTCTCGCTGGGTGTCAAACAGGATGACCGTCGTGGTCACGGTGAACTGTGCCGGGGTCGACCCCATCGCCCTGGCCGTCACGACATCATTGGCGATCAGCGCGAACCCCCGTCCGCGGCGCGTATCCACCGCCAGTGTGTTCGGCGTGAAGACCAGCGGGTAATTGTGGGTGCCTAACGAGATCGTTGTGAGGACGCGTCCGCTGCGCGCGTCGAGCACGCTCACCCCGCCCAGGACCGTCGACCCAGGATGCGCCGGGAGCGGTGTCACGGCGTTCAGGATGAAGACGCGCCCGATGCGCTCGTCCACCGCGCCGGCGATAGGGATGTCTCCCACGTTGACCGTGGACAGGAGGTGGCCGTTGTGCGCATCAAGCATGCTCACTGTGCCTATCGCTCGATTGCAGGACTTGAGATAGGAGTTGACGACGAAGACGCGCTCCGTCCGCTGTGACGCGGCGATGGCGTAGGGGGCACAGCCCATGTTCACGGTGCGTACAAGCGTTCCTGTCTGAATGTCGAGTGTGCTCGCCGTGCCGGTGGCGCCCTTTTTGTAGCTGGCTTGACCAGTGATGAAGATATGCCGCGTTGCCACGTCGACGGCGCCCAGCCCCGCGTCCGGTACCTGGATGGCGCCCAAAACGGGGCTTGCGCCCGAAGGGGCAAACCGGGCGCCGACGCTTGGCGTGGCGGAACGTGCCGCCGTCAGCCCGAACAGTGCGGCCAGCAACGTCAGCCCTACAAGTGTGTCCCTCTGTCGCATCGTGCCCCCTTTCATCGTAAGACATGCGGGATGATGACCCTATGCCGCTAGCGCGGCAGGTCGATGATACTAACCGTCCCGTTGTTGAGGACGAACGCCTGCCCCATGTGCTCATCCACGGCGGCCGGGGCGCCGGCGGTGGCAATGGTCACGCGACGCACCATGGCGCCGGTCGCTCCGTCGAGCACGACCAGACTGCCATGCCCCGCCACCGGACCCCAACACGTCACAAGCACACGACCGGTGCGCCCGTCCACGGCCTGGGGCAGGGTGTCGCTCGACGCGACGAGCGGCCCGCTGCGGGCGATGCGCCGCCCGCTCCGCCCATCAAGCACGCTCACTCGATTGCCGCTGGCGACGAAGACACGCCCCCGCTGCTGATCCACCACCAGCGGGCTGCTCGCGTCCGTGATCGTACGGATGAGCCGCCCCGTTGCCGCGTCGAGCACGCCCACGCACAGGTTGACCACGGTCGCGGCGCCCGATGCGCCGCAGTTGCTGCTGGCCACGAAGGCGCGCCCGGTCGCCTCATCGACTACGACTTGTTGCGCGAACCGGCCGACCCGCAGCGTGCGCAGCAGCGTGCCCCGGCGAGTATCAAACATGGCTACCCCCGTCCTGACCGGCATCGTGCCGCCGTTGGTATCAGCGACGAGGGCGAAACCGTGCCCACGTCGCGTGTCGAGCGCCAGCGTGCCGCGCGAGAGCACGAGCGGATAATCGTGACGGCCTAGCGGGATCGTGCGCAGGACACGCCCGCTCGTGGCGTCGAGCACGCTCACCCCGCCGTTGAGCGCGTTGAGCACGAAGACGCGCCCGGCCTGTTCGTCGACCGCCACCGCCGCCGGGAGGCGCCCGACATCGATCGTGCGCAGGACACGCCCGCTCGTGGCGTCGAGCACGCTGACGGTCCCCGTCGCCCTGTTAAACGTATTCTTCATATACGAGTTGACCATGAAGACACGCCGAGTCCGCGTGTCGATAGCCGCATCGACGGGAGCCCAGCCCACGGGGACCGTGCGCAGCACTTGCCCCGTCGCGGTGTCGAGCACACTGACAGTCCCGCCCGTGCTGGTATCGGCGTAGCTGCCCTGATTGGCGACGAAGGCGCGTCCAATCCGCGGAGCCACCACGACGAGAGCCGGGTTTTGCCCGACGGGAACCGTCCGTTCGAGGGGAGCGGTGCGCGGAGACTGCGGCAGGACGCGCGTGGCCGCGACGCCGCCGCCGAAGGAGAGCAGCGCCACGATGAGGAGGGGACGCCAGCCCTTGCGCATGAGGCGCGGGGGCAGCCGACGCCGCGCGCGCTGCCGATGGGCCAGCATGAGTTCGACCCGCAGACGCGCCGTGAAGGCAGGATCGCGGGAGATCCCGTGCGTGAACGTGTGCAGTCGCGCCACGACCAGGGCGGCCTCAGGGTCCGTGCTCACGCCGTCATCGGCATCGCGCGCGTCGCCGGTTGCCCCTGTACTCGGCGGACGCGTCCTATGTCTCCAGGTCATGCGCATGGTCTCCCTCTCACGAATCGTGGCGGCGCACCGCCAGCACCGCTCGCCGCACCAGCATTTTGGTGGCGGCAACGCTCCGCCCGAGGGCAGTCGCCGTTTGCTCCGTGCTGAGATCGGCAATAAAGCGCAGGGCCAGAGCATCGCGCTGATCGTTGGTGAGGTCGCGCGTATAGGCGAGGAACGCCTCGGCCTGCTCCAGGGTGCTGTCTGTGAGCGGGTCGGACTCCTCCACGAGGACGCGCACGATCTCATCAGTCAGGCGTACGGTGTGGGCCGCCGCGCGACGGTCGTCGATCAGGGCGTTGTGCGCGATGCGCAAAAGCCAGGGCGCGAAAGGCTGCTGGGGATCGACGCGCGTCAATCCGCCCAGCGCCCGCAAAAATGTGAGGCTAGTGAGGTCTTCCGCCGTTTCGCGACGGCCCGTCTGTCGATAAAGGTAGCGATAGACACGATCGACGTAGCGGTCGTACAGTGCCCCGAAGGCCCGCGGGTCGGTGTGCGCGGCTTGCACCAGGGCTGTATCGGTCCCCGGCAGCGGATGTTTGGCCTCTTCGACACGCGTGCCGGGTCGATGGTCGCCCATGCTACCTGTCTACCTTTCGCTACGCTGCTGTCCTATCTCCTACTTATTCATACGTCGCCGGGGCGACTTTGGTAACGCGGGCGGCGTTTATTGCTTTGCGGCCACGGTTGTGTCGCGTATTGGGGGATATCATGAGGAGACCGGCGGTCGTGACGACCGTGGCGAACTCGCCGTGCAGGCTGACCAGCGCGAGGTCGTGGACTGTCGTGGCGTCGTAATGCTGCCCGTCCGGGCCGGCGCGGTCAAAGGTAGCCGTGGCGTCGGACACGACGTAGGCCGTGAAGCCGAGGTTGCCGGCCATACGCGTGGTGGTCGAGACGCAGTGGTCGGTGGTCAGGCCAGCGATGATCAGCGTCGTTACGCCCGCCGCGCGCAGCCGCGCCTCCAGGCCGGTCCCGATGAACGCGCTGTTGACGCTCTTGCGGACGACCGGCTCGCCCGGCAACGGCCGCGCCTCGTCCTTGATGGCGTAGCCGGGCTGACCGGGCCATAGCGGTGAACTCTCCTCGCGGGAGAGATGCTGAACGTGGATAATCGGCCGCGACGCGTCCCGCCAGGCGTCGAGCAGCCGCGCGACGTTGCCCTCGGCGCCGAGGTTGTTGCGCCGCCCCCAACAGGGGTCGTCGAAGCCCTGCTGCACGTCGATGATGAGCAAGGTCGCGTCCGGTGGCAGCTGAATCATTGTTCCTCCAACAAGATTATGCACGCGCCCGCCCCAACACCACCAGCACGACGCCGGCCAAAATAACCGGCATCGCCAGCAGCTCCACCGGCGTCACGCGCTCCCCCGCCAGCGCGGCCCCGAGGCCGACGGCGACGAGCGGGTTGACGTAGGCGTAGCTCGTCGCCAGCGTCGGCGGCACATGGCGCAACAGGTAGGTGTAGGAACTAAACGCGATGAGCGAACCGAACACGGTGAGATAGAGCAGCGCGCTCATAGACGACACGGATGGGACGCCATGTATCCGCTCACCGAACACCACGCCGCACAGCAACAGCAACACGCCGGCGCCCAGCATCTCGACCGCCGTGCCCATCATGCCCTCCGGCAGCGTTAGATGCCCGCTCCACACCGAGCCTAGCGCCCAACTCGCCGCCGCTAACAACAGCGTCAGCGCGCCAATCGGGTTGGCCCTCAGATCGCCCTGGACATTGAGCAGGACGATACCGGCAAAGCCCAACGCGAGGCCGCCCCACTCCAGCCGGCGCGGCCAGCGCCGCCACAACCCCCCGAAGAGCACCGCCCAGAGCGGCACCGTCGCCACCCCCAGCGCGGCTAGCCCCGACGAAACGCGCTGCTCGGCCAGCGCCACGCCACCGTTGCCGCCCACCAGATAGGAGCGCCCCGACCAACACCGCCGCCACACTCTGTTTAAGATGTGGGAGGGGCGCGCCGCGCGCACGCAGATAGAGCAACAGCGCGCCGCCCGCGACGACGAAGCGCAGTCCTGCCATGATGAACGGCGGGAACCCCTGCAACGCGAAGCGCATCGCCAGGTAGGTCGAGCCCCACACGACGTACACGGCGAACAGCGTCAGCAAGACCATCGACCGTTCGCTAGCGAATACAGGTAGAGCATACCGTGCGCGCGCCTGCCCTAGCATGACGCGCCTCCCACGGGTCCATCGCCGGTCGTCGTGATGGCCGGCGTCGCAGCCTGCGTATATTCAGCGGGCGCGAAGAAAACGACTATGGTAAGCTCTTCGGCGATGGTGTGGAAGCGGTGCTCGACGCCGGCCGGCACGTAGACGATCGCGCCGGGGCCCACATCTCTGTCTTCCGTACCAACCAGGATACGTCCACGGCCGGACGCGACGTAGTACACTTCGTCCTCACTATGCGGCTGCTGCGGGTCGACCCCTTCGGCCGGCAGCACGTAGAGGCCGACGCTGAGCGCCGGCACGCGCAAGAACTCCAAATAGGGACGCTCCGACGCGCCCCGCGCGGCAACCAGATTGGCAAGGTCGAACTGCTGCATACGTATCTCCTCCATCCTCTTTATGATAAGGGGTAGTGGCGCACGTATGAATACACAACAAAAAGTGATACAGTGGGAACGACTCGTATATCATGAAAGTCGCCGTCGCCGACGTGGCGCATCTGGAAGCGCTGCTCGACCGCCTGACGCCCTACGGCGACCTCACGACCTCGATCGTCCTGTCCTCGCCGGTCATGCGCCGATCCATCAGCCAACCGAGCGCGGAGACCAAACGAATGTGATCGAGGGCGCTGCGATCGTCGTGACGCGCCTCGCGTAGACGGGGATGTAAGCCCAAACCGCCGGAATTTTTGTCACCCGAGATCCAGGCCCGCTACGATGGCATCCAGGTCGATCAACTGCCCGTCGCTGCGGAAGGTGTCGTGCCCATTCAGCAGGATGTGGCGCCACGCCGTCGGCGAGATCTCGCGCGACGCGCTGCCCTATCGCTGCACGCAAGCGCTCGCCAGGCTGCGCGGCCGTGAGCTGCACGCGTTCCCCGGTGGCCACTCAGGCGACGTCAACCGCGCCCAAGCGTGCGGCGAGGAGCGGCGCCACGTCCTTGCCGCCGGGTCATCGCCCGCCACAGCCGCGCTCGTGCCGTGACCGCAAAGGGTCGCGCGTGTGTCGGCGTCTGATGCGGGGTGGTCGACGGCGCGGATGTCGGTGCGGTGGCTTGCAGGGGGGTCAGCCCGTCCCGCAGGACGCCGCGACCGCGGTCGAGACGTGCGGGTTCACCGTCGGGCCGCGTCAACGGGACAGAAGACCGCCGGTTAGGCGGCGCGGGCGCTGGCGTTGCGCCACCGCGGATGGGCGTGCAGATCCTCTCTACTTTCAGTATATCGCATACCGGGGGGCTTGCGGCAAGCCCTGGGTCATGCCATATAATCGCTGGCAGAGGCCAGAACCGACGGACAAGGGAGTCACGACATGCATGTGTTGTTGTCGACGTATGGGTCCCGCGGGGACGTCGAATCGTCGGTGGGACGCGCGGTGCAGGTGCGGGCACGCGGTGCGGCCGCGTTGGTCGACGCGGTCGCAGCGGCGGCCGAGAGAGGTGCGGCGCTGGTGGCGGAAGGAGGGTAGCTATGACCGAGCATGCGGTCGTGATCGCCGGAGGTGGTCCAACCGGGCTGATGGTGGCAGGCGAGTTGGCGTTGGCGGGAGTGGACGTTGCCATCACGCACCATCGAGGTCCTCCATCAGCGTGGGATCGCTGATCGGTTCCTTTCGCAGGGGCAGGTGGCTCAGGTTGCGGGGTTCGCCTGGATTCCTTTGGACATCAGCGACTTTCCGACGCGGCACAACTACGGGCTCGCGCTGTGGCAGAACCACATCGAGCGCATCCTGGCCGGCTGGGTGGGCGAGCTGGCGGCGCCGATCCATCGCGAACGTGCGGTGACCGGTTTCGCACAGGACGACACCGGCGTCGGCGTCGCGCTGTCCGATGGCCAGTCGCTACGGGCGGAGTATCTCGTCGGCTGCGACGGAGGACGCAGCGTGGTCCACAAGGCAGCCGGCATCGCGTTCCCCGGCTGGGATCCGACCACCAGCCACCTGATCGCCGAGGTCGAGCTGGCCGAGGAGCCGGAATGGGGCCTCCGTCGCGACGCGCTCGGGATCCATTCCTTGAGCAGGATGGGGGATGGGGGTCCGGTGAGACGCTGCGACACTCTTTAGAGAACGCACAAGGGAGGGAGCGGATGGACCGCTACGTGTTGGATTTCCAGGAGATCGACCAGACGCAGGTCGCGGTCGTCGGCGGCAAGGGCGCGCACCTGGGGGAGCTTTCGCGGATCGAAGGCCTCCGCGTGCCGGCTGGCTTTTGCGTGACGACGGACGCCTTCCAGCGGATTATGGCGGAAACGCCGTCGATCGACGATCGGCTCGATCGGCTGTCGCGCCTGAAGCCGGACGACCGGGAGGCGATCCGCGCGCTCAGCGCGGAGATCCGCCGGACCCTCGAAGGGATCGCCATCCCCGACGATCTGGCGGCGGCGATTACCCGCCCGCTCGCCCGGCTCGGCGAGCAAGCCGCCTGCGCCGTCCGATCCAGTGCGACGGCGGAGGACTTGCCGACGGCCTCCTTCGCGGGCCAGCAGGACACGTACCTGAACGTCGTGGGGCCGTCGGCGATCCTCCAGCACGTCAGCCGGTGCTGGGCCTCGCTCTTCACCGAGCGGGCCGTGACCTACCGCCTGCGGAACGGCTTCGACCACCGGAAGGTCCACATGGCCGTGGTCGTGCAGCAGATGGTCTTCCCGCAGGCGGCCGGCATCCTGTTCACGGCCGACCCCGTCACATCCAACCGGAAGATCGCCGCAGTGGAGGCCAGCTTCGGCCTCGGCGAGGCCCTGGTCTCCGGCTTGGTGAACGCGGACGTCTACAAGGTGCGGGACGGCGAGGTCGTCGCCAAGGCGGTCGGCGCCAAGCAGCGTGCCATCTACGCCTCGCCGGCAGGCGGGACGCAGGAACAGGCGATCGAGCCGGAGCGGCAGGAGCAGCCAGCGCTGACGGATGCGCAGGTCGTGCGGCTCGCGCAGCTGGGTCGGCGGATCGAAGCGCACTTCGGCCGCCCCCAGGACATCGAATGGTGCCTGGTCGACGACGAGTTCCAGATCGTCCAGAGCCGGCCGATCACCACGCTGTTCCCCATCCCCGCGGCCGGCGACCGAGAGAACCACGTGTACGTCTCAGTCGGTCATGGGCAGATGATGACCGAGGCGATGAGGCCCCTGGGGGTCTCCGTGTGGCAGCTGACGGCCATGGCGCCGATGCACGAGGCCGGTGGCAGGCTGTTCGTCGACGTCACCCAACGACTGGCTTCGCCGACGACTCGGGTAGGTCTCCTAGAGGTCATGGGGAGAGGCGATCCGCTGATCGGGGACGCGCTGCAGACCATCCTCGAACGCGGCGACTTCCTCCCCTCGCTCCCAGACGAGGGCCCAGGCGGGCCGCCGGTCGGGGGCGCGCCCGCTCAGATCGACACCGATCCGGCGATCGTCGCTGAGCTGATCGAGCGCAACCGGGTCTCGATCGCCGCCCTGAAGCGCGACATCCAGACGACGTCGGGATCGGCGCTGTTCGACTTTATCCTTGCGGACATTCAGGAGCTGAAGCGGATCTTGTTCGATCCGCGAAGCCATCAGGTGTTCATGACGGCGATGGAAGCGACGTGGTGGCTCAACGAGCACCTGCAGGCGTGGTTGGGCGAGAAGAACGCGGCCGACACGCTCACGCAGTCCGTCCCCCACAACGTCACGTCGGAGATGGGGCTGGCGCTCCTGGCCGTCGCGGACGCGATCCGCCCGTATCCGGACGTGGTGGCTTTTCTGCAGCACGTCGAGGACGAGGGCTTCCTGGACGAGCTGCCCACGCTCACGGGCGGCCGGGAAGCGCAGGAAGCGATCCGGGCCTACCTCGAGAAGTACGGCATGCGCTGCGTCGGCGAGATCGACATCACCAGGCCGCGTTGGAGCGAGCGCCCCACCATGCTCGTGCCCATGATCCTCGGCAACATCAAGAACTTCGAGCCGGGCGCCGGCGAGCGCCGCTTCGAACAAGGGCGGCAGGAGGCATGGAAGAAGGAGCAGGAGCTGCTGGAACGCTTGCGGGCCTTGCCGGACGGGGAGCGGAAGGCCGCAGAGGCCAAGCGGATGATCGACCGGGTCCGCACCTTCATCGGGTACCGGGAGTATCCGAAGTACGGCATGGTCAGCCGCTACTTCGTCTACAAGCAGGCCTTGCTCGAAGAAGCCGAGCGCCTCGTGCAGGCCCACGTGCTTCGTGAGAAGGAAGACACCTTCTACCTCACGTTCCAGGAGCTCCACGACGTCGTGCGCACGAACCAGGTGGATGACCAGCTCATCCGCCAGCGCAAGGACGCGTTCAGGTCGTATCAAGCGCTCACGCCGCCCCGGGTGCTCACGTCGGACGGCGAGGTCGTCGCCGGGTCGTACCGACGCGACGACTTGCCGGCCGGCGCGCTGGTCGGCTTGCCGGTTTCCGCCGGGATCGTCGAGGGGCGGGCCCGCGTCGTCCTGGACATGGCGGAGGCCGACCTCGAAGCGGGCGACATCCTGGTCACCGCCTACACGGACCCCAGCTGGACGCCTCTGTTCGTCGCGATCGGGGGCCTGGTGACGGAGGTGGGGGGCCTGATGACTCATGGCGCGGTGATCGCACGGGAGTACGGCTTGCCGGCCGTCGTGGGGGTGGAGCATGCCACCCGGCTGATCCGGGATGGGCAGCGGATCCGCGTGCATGGAACGGACGGGTACGTCGAGATCCTGCCTTAGCGGGCCAGCCCGACAGGTAGCCGGGCGGCACGTGGTCGGTCAGCCAGACGCCGTTGGCGGTCTGGTAGAAGGCGTGGCCGGCCGCGTGCATGGCCACGGCGTCCACCGTCAGGATGATGGGCTGCGCAGACGATTGGCCGCGGAGATGTCTGGTCTGGACATTCATTACGACCTCGGCGAGGGACACCCGCTGCTCGGGCGCCGCATGCCCGATCTCGACCTGGTCACCGCCAACGGCCCGCTGCGGGTATGCACCCTACTGTACGATGCCCGGCCGGTGCTGCTCAACCTCAGTGCGCCCGGCGGCGTCGACATCACGCCATGCTCCATGGGCGGATCGGGTCCAGGTGGTCGACGCAACCTATGCTGGGATGTGGGAGCTTCCGGTCCTTGGCGCGGTCACTGCTCCCGCTGCGGTGTTGATTCGGCCCGACGGCTATGTGGCCTGGGTGGGAGACCACACCCCCCTGGGGCTCCCTGACGCGCTCACTACCTGGTTCGGACCGCCTACCGCGGCGTAGCGCGCAGGGGCACGCGTGGCTGACCCGCATGCGGCCGCGGCACGACGACGAACGAAGCCGTGGGTGACACATGGAGGACGAGGTTCGTCCTCGTCCTAGCCCAGAGCGAGCACGACAAAAATTCCGGCGGTTTGGGCTTACACCCCCTAGACGGCGCCGGTCCATGTGCTAGCACAGAACGTGCACAGATGTAATAAGTGCCGTGGGCGAGCGAGAACACACTTTATAATGACGTGGGCCTGCGACTGACGTCGCATGGCAAACGACGGCGACTGAAGTCGCTTGGGTACGGCTGTAACCTGTATAGCCAAGTACCTCTATCGCGAAGTCAGGCACTTTAGTGCCCGTGGTTTGCCATGCGACGTCAGTCGCAGGCTCCGGCCGTGAGAGGAGGCATAAACGTGGAGAATGGAGCACGCTACAGCGCGGCGATCCTGACCGTGAGCACGAAGGGCGCGCGCGGTGAGCGCGACGACGAGAGCGGGCGCGTCGCTCAGGAGTTGCTGGAAGCCAATAACTTCGATGTGAGCGCGCGTCTCATCGTCACCGATGATCGCGGTGAGGTCGCGGCGGTCCTGCGCCGTTGGTGCGACGAGGATGGCTACGCGCTCGTCGTGACGACCGGCGGCACCGGCCTCAGCCCGCGCGACGTCACGCCCGAGGCCACGGCCGACGTGATCGAGCGCCCCGTTCCGGGGTTGCCGGAGATGATGCGCGCGCTGACGCTCCAGAAAACGCCCACGGCGGCGCTCTCGCGGGCCACGGCGGGGACGCGCGGACGCGCGCTGATCGTCAACCTGCCGGGGTCGCCCAAAGGAGTGCGCGAATGCCTCGACGCTATCCTGCCCGTGCTGCCCCACGCCCTCGCCATCCTGCGCGGCGACAGCGGCGAACATAAGCCGTCGTGATACAATAGGCCTACAGTAGTCGTGAGTCGTGAGTCGTGAGTCGTGAGTCGTGAGTCGTGAGTCGTCGGTGGGATGATGAAACTTCCTGCCAAGGCATCCCCCCACGGCTGCCCTCCCACATGATTGCCGACCCTCGTCTTCTGACGACTCACGACTCACGACTCACGACTCACGACTCACGACTAGTTGGAGGGAATGATGTCCGGACACTCAAAATGGAGCCAGATCCGCCGCCAAAAGGGCGTCAACGACGCACGGCGGGGTCAGCTGTTCACACGACTGGGGCGTGAGATTACCGTCGCCGCGCGCTCCGGTACCCCCGACCCAGACGCCAACTTCCGCCTGCGCCTGGCCGTCCAGAAGGCGCGCGACAACAACATGCCGCTCGAGAATATCCAGCGCGCTATACAGCGGGCGGCCGGCATCGGAGAGGGCGCGCACCTCGACGAGATCACCTACGAGGGCTATGGTCCCAGCGGCGTGGCCATCCTCGTGGAGGCCGTGACCGACAACCGCAACCGCACCGTCGCTGAGGTGCGCAACGTATTTTCGCGCAACGGCGGAAACATGGGCGAGACCGGCTCCGTCGCCTGGATATTCGAGCCGCGCGGGGTCATCTCGATCGACGCCGACGGAACGAACCCCGAGGACATCGAGTTGGTCGCCATTGACGCGGGCGCGATCGACGTCAATGTCGACGGCACGGACATCACGGTCTACACCGAAACGGGCGCCCTCGACGACATACGCCGCGCGCTGGCCGAGCGCTTCAAAGTCACGGACGCCGAGGCCACTGTCATCCCCCAGACAACCGTCGAACTCGACGGCGAGAAGGCCCCGCAGGTCCTCAAACTCATCGAGCGGCTCGAAGACCTCGACGATATCCAGCGTGTGCACGCCAACGTCGATCTCAGCGAAGAGTTGATGGCCGAGTACGAGAACGCGAGTCGATAGGCGACGGGCGACGGGCGACGGGCGACGGACGACGGTAATAGCGGGAGGTAATGGTCGAATTTTATGAGATGTCTATCATCGCTCAACGCGGCTGGCTGCTTGAAGCCGACATCGCCTCGCGCCTACTACCGCCCGTCGCCTGTCGCCTGTCGCCGGGGGCGCCCGTGCTGACCCTCGGCATTGATCCCGGCACGGCGATCATGGGCTACGGGTTCGTGGCCGTCGCCGCGCGTGGCGGCGCGCTCACGGTCGGCGACTACGGCGTGCTGACCACGCCGAAGGGCACGCCCCTCGCGGAGCGCCTGTACTCGCTGCACACGCGGCTGGTCACGCTCATCGCGGAACACCGCCCCGACGCCGTCGCCGTGGAGGAGTTATTCTTCAATACGAACGCGCGCACGGCCATCGCCGTCGGGCAGGCCCGTGGCGTCGCGCTGCTCGCGGCGGCGCAAGCCGGGGTGCGCGTGTACGAGTATACGCCGCCGCAGGTGAAAGGCGCCGTCGTCGGCTACGGTCGAGCGACCAAGGAGCAGGTACAGCTTATGACCACCACACTGTTGGGCTTGCGCGCCGTGCCGCGCCCCGACGATGCCGCCGACGCCCTGGCTGTCGCCATCTGCCATGCGCACAGCGCGCGGCTCACCGCCTTGACAGACAGCGCCGCGCGATGATACGCCATATTCGGCCTAGAGTCATGCGATTTCGGCCTAGAGTCATGCGATTTCAGCCTAGAGTCGTGCGATTTCAGCCTAGAGTCGTGCGATGATCGAGCGTGTGCGCGGCCGCGTGGAGGAGCGCGGCGTCGATTGGGTCGTGGTGGGTATGGGTCCCGTCAGCCTGCGCGTCAATACGACGGGCTCCACTTTGAACGCCCTGGGCGAGCAGGACGCCGCTGTGACCCTGCTTACCCACTTATATATCCGCGAGGATATCATGGCGCTCTATGGCTTCGGTTCGCGCGAGGAGCGTGAGGTGTTCCTGCGCCTGATCGGCGTGTCGGGAGTCGGGCCACGCGCGGCCCAGCTGATGCTCACGGTGCTCTCGCCAGACGCCGTGTACGAGGCGATCGAGGGCGAAAAAATCGATGCGCTCACGCGCGTACCCGGAATCGGGCGAAAAACGGCCCAACGCGTTATATTGGAACTGAAAGGCAAGCTCGTAGACCTGGGACCATCCGGCGGGGACGCGGCCAGCGCCGGCGCGCCACCCACGCCGTCCACGTCGGGGGACAACGAGCTCGCCGCCGTGCTGGTAGGATTGGGATATTCCGCGGCGGAGGCGGTCGAGGCGCTCCGTAGTGTGCCGCCACAGGGAGGGCTTAGCGATGAGGACAGACTCCGCGCCGCGCTCCGATACTTCGCCACGTCCTGACGAGGCGCCCGTTATGTCGCTGACCGGCACGACCGCGCGACAGGTGGGCGGCGAGGAGGGCGCGCCGGCGCCACGCGCCGCCGTCGCGGCTGTGACGCCCGCGGCGGCGCGCGCCGCGCGCCGCCCGCTCACGCCGCGGGCGCGTCTCTACCTGGCGCTCGGCGTTGTCGTCGTCGTCGCCCTGTTCCTGACGGCGGCGCGCTCGGTCCTGCAGCCCTTCATCTGGGCCGCCGTCCTCGCCTACATCCTCAACCCGATCGTGGGCGCCGTCCAGACACGCCTGCGGCTGCGCCATGGGATCAGCGTGGGGCTGGTCGTGCTCGTGCTGGTTGGGCTCGCCGCCTGGGGCGTAACGGCGGCGGTCGGCACCCTACGGAACGACGTCGTCGCCTTCGCCAACAGCCTGGCGCTCATCAACAACTACATCACCACAAGCTATCTGCCGAACGCGGGGACACCAACGGTGCTGGGCATCCCCATACAGGTCACGCAGATCGTGCGCAACGCCCAAACGGCTATCGTCGACTCGCCGCGGCTGCTGCTCCACGGCGGCCTATCGGCGGTCACGGGGACCCTCGACGGCCTGTTGCAGTTTCTCACTTTTATCCTCAGCACCATCTATCTGCTGCTCGACGGGACGCGTCTGCGCGGGTGGGTGCGGTCGCGTATCCCGCCGGCCCAGCGCGACGATGTGGGGGGGCTCGGCCGCGACATCAGTAAAGTCTTGAGCGAGTACCTGCGCGCCGAAGTCATCCTGATCCTCATCATGTCGACGGCCAGCCTGATCGTCCTCTCCATCCTGGGCGTACGCTTCGCCATCGTGCTCGCGCCTATCGTCGGGTTCCTCGAGATCTTCCCGATCATCGGCCCCTTCTTCGCCATCGCCCTGGTGACGCTCACCGCCCTCATCGGTCCGCCTGGGTTCGGACTGCAACGGCCCGGCTTCGCCCTGATCGTCGCCCTCGTCTTCTTTATCATGCGCCAGATCGAGGACTATCTGGTCATCCCCAACGTCGTCGGGCACGCCGTCAAGCTGCACCCCGTGCTCATCCTGTTCGCGCTGCTCAGCGGCGCGACGCTCGGCGGCATCCTGGGCATGTTCCTGGCCGTCCCGGTCACGGGCGCGCTCAAAGTGTTAGGAAACTACGTCTATGATCGTCTCGTCGAACAGTAGCGCCCGCGCCGGCTCGCCCAGCAACCCCGGCGCCCCGATCCCCATGGGCCGACCCGGTATCCTGGCGCGCTACGGCCATCTCCTGCCGCTCACGGCGGCCACGCCCGCTCTCACGCTTGGCGAGGGCAATACGCCGCTCGTGCGCGCCCCCGCCATCGAGCGCCGGACGGGACTCGACCGCGTGTTCCTCAAGTGTGAGGGCGCCAACCCCACCGGTTCGTTCAAGGACCGCGGCATGGTCCTCGCCGTGGCCAAGGCGGCCGAGGACGGCGCGCGCGCGGTCGTCTGCGCCTCGACGGGCAACACCAGCGCCGCCGCCGCCGCCTACGCCGCGCGCGCGGGCCTCAGCGCCCTCGTGCTCATCCCCGACGGCTACGTCGCCCTGGGCAAGCTGGCCCAGGCCCTGGCCTACGGCGCGCGCGTACTCTCCATCCAGGGCAACTTCGACGACGCGTTGCGTCTGGTGCGCGAACTCGACGCGCACGGCGGCGTGACGGTCGTCAACTCGATCAACCACTACCGTCTGCAAGGCCAGCAGAGCGCCGCCTGGGAAATCTGCGACGAACTCGGCGCGGCGCCCGATATCCTGGCCATCCCGGTCGGCAACGCCGGCAATATTTCGGCCTACTGGATGGGCTTCCGCCGCTACCGCGACGACGGCTATATCCCCGCCCTCCCGCGCATGTACGGCTTCCAGGCCGAGGGCGCGGCGGCGATCGTGCGCGACACCGTCATCGCCGAACCGGCCACGCGCGCCACGGCCATCCGCATCGGCAACCCGGCCAGCCGCCACCTGGCCACGGCCGCGCGTGACGAGTCGGGCGGCCTGATCGAGGCCGTCACCGACGATGAGATAACCGCGGCCTACGAGCTATTGGCCCGCGAAGAGGGCGTTTTCGCCGAGCCGGCCTCGGCCGCCTCCGTGGCCGGCCTGCTCAAGCTGGCGCGCCTAGGGCGCTTGCCGCGCGGCGGGACCGCCGTGTGCGTGCTGACCGGGCATGGGCTCAAAGACCCCGCCTTCGCCGTCGAGCGCGCGCCCGCCGCCCCCGTGATCGCGCCCACCCTCGACGCGATCCTGGCCGTGGCCGGGCTGTAGCGCGTGACCGACACCGCCGCCGTCACCCAC
>JAABUO010004718.1_pt1 | contig 16026 bp, 25 predicted proteins | sample 5559291 | NCBI WGS metagenome assembly JAABUO01 (sample SAMN10711878, study PRJNA513372) | rock metagenome | isolation source: Antarctica rocks | place: Antarctica: Victoria Land, Finger Mt sud
GGGGGGCGAGCGCAGTGTGCATCAGATGGTTGGGGGGCCGTGGCCGCGTGCACCGGGCGTACGCCCGCAGCCGCACAAGGCGCGGCCGGGCCCTGAACCCCAAGCATTCTTGCGCAACGCCCGTAGGAGCGAAGCGCGCGCCGCGCCGCTCCCACTGCCCGGCCTCGTAGCTAGACTCGCCGTACGGCTGATTGCGCCGCGGCGCTGTTTCATTCTTTGCGCTGCGCGCGCGCTGCGCCGCAGACTGCCGGCTTGTATCGCTCGGACGCAGATTTTCCCCCGTGTGGGGCGCAGGTGTTTGAATCGAGTCGCTGCTTGCTGCTGCTTGAGACGCTTAGGTGCTGCTCAGGATGTTGTAATTAGCTATGCAGAGTCCTTCGCCGTTGCATCTCCTGCTCTCCCAAGGCAGCCTATGCGGACACATCTCATGTGCTCTGCCACATGCCCCACATGACTCAGCGCATGCGCACCGCACATGCTCTGGCAACGCGCATGCCCTGGGAATGAAGTGAAGACTGCGTAAGCACAGCCGTGAGGAAAAGCAGTGCTTGAGACTGGGACTGAGAGGCTTGCGCATTGAGGAGACAACAGCGGCGCTCAAAGGCTCTCAAAAGCGTGGCTGGAGAGGCTCGCGCATGCAGAGACGTACGACTCAAAACGACCCACGACATGCATGTGCGGGGTGTATTACACCCGGATGCATGACATGCCCGCCACGCCCTGGCTGCAGATGTCACACACTGCAAGGTCAAGATGGCAGCATACGTGCTTAGTCCACTGGCAGCAGGCTACAGCCCCCGCTCTGCCGTTACACGCCACACACCGGCCATCCCAGCTCACAGCAAGGTCCAAAAAGCTGCTTCATAACCCAAGTTTTTGGGGATGACACCCACATCAGGGGAGTGCAGTGTGTTGCCTGCCGGGCGCAAGCTAACGTGCTGCCGGAATCAACAGGCCGTGAAGCAGTCATGGCCCGTGTGTTATAAGTTGTTATGCAGGCCAACATATGCACACGGCAACACTTGATAGCACAAAGGCCGTGGCAGCCCCAGGCTGCGAGCCTGTCAACGGCAGCGCCGCCCCCAGCGCCAGGCGCACTGGCGGCAGGCCAACACGATCCCAACACGTACACAGCTCAACACCGGGCTCCCTGAGCACAGGCTCGCAGCGGCCCGCCCGCGCGCTCAGGCAGCAGCCGCCATGGCAGGCGCCTCCGCAGGCGCGCCGGCCGCATCGGTGGGGGCCGCGCGGCGCGTCACACGCACGTGCAGCCCGTTTGCGGTGTGGATGGTTGCGCCCGTGGCCATGCCGACGCGCTCGGGGCCGCCCTCCAGCCGAAATGTGAACCGCCTGCGCCCCGCGCGGCTCGCCTTGGTTCCGCGCGCCCGGGATGAGCCCCGTGTGGAGCCCCCACCTTGCCCCGTGCGCGCCGCGCGGCACGTTGTTGACATGTGCGCGCAATGTCTGTTGCCCACACAATCGCCTTGTTGGCTGCATGTTGGCTGCAGAGCACTGCAGTGCTGTCATAGACATACCGGAAGCCCAAGGCGCTGGCTCAGCGGAGCGCGCCTCAGCAGCAGCGCGAGCGCGGGCGCGGCCCCGGCCGGCGCGGACTGGGCCACACGGGGCACCAGGGTTCCCGCATGCAGCGTACCTCAGCAGCGGCACAGGCGCCTTGGCGAGCGCTGGACGGGCCGCCCAGGGCACCAGGGTGCAAATCGTGAACAAATTCTGGAGCGCACCTCAGCAGCAGCACGAGCGCGACGGCGGCCTCGGTCAGCGCAAACTGGTCGCCGACGCATTTGCGCATGCCGCCGCCGAAGGGGATGAACGCAAAGTCGGACGCGACCTCGTTCGGGTACAGGCTGGAGCCCTGCGCCTCGGGCCGGTAGCCCGCCCACGCGCCGCCGAAGTCCGCGTTGGCGTTTGCCTCAGCAAAGCGCTCCGGCCGGAACGCGTCGGGGTCGCGCCACAGGTGCGGCGACCTGCGCGCGCGGCCCTGGCGTGTTACAGGGTCGCTACAGGAGGCGGCGTTTGAGAAGACTTGGGAGAGACTGAAAACTAGCACGGCGGTGCTCGCATGTCCTCGCATCGGCGGCCATTAGGGTGGGTGTAACCGCCACCAACGCTTCCTTGCTGTCAGTGGCCTGCGAGCGCGCACTCGAGCGTGATGCGCGTCACCCGCGCGACACGGCGCGGCGCGGCGCGGCGCGGGCCCCGCGCCTGTGCAGGTTCCAGACGGAGATGAAGAGGTCGGCGCCCCTGCCGATGGGGTAGCCGCCGGGCGCGCCGCGCAGGCCGGGCGGCAGCACGTCGTCCGCGAGCGCGCGCCGGATGAGGATCGGCGGCTGCGGGTACAGCCGCAGCGACTCCGCCAGCGTCGCGCGCAGGTAGGGCAGCCGGCCGATGTGGTCCAGCGCTGCGCGCGGACAACATGGGCTGGGTCAGGGTAGGGGCGCCACACGCAGCTGCGCCCCACTGCGACGTGGTCCACCTCGCGCGCATGGGCGCAGCTCGCGTTTCAGGGGCGCTGCCCGCTCGTCGCAGGGGCGCACTGACGGCCGCATCGCCGACCTCGGCGTCGAGCTCCGCGAGCAGCTTGCGCTCCACGTCCGGCTGCTGCATCAGCGCAAAGAGCGTCCAGGTGAGCACCTGCGCGCAAGGGTAGGGGCTAGGGTCAGGGCGGCCAGCGCGCGGCCGGGCTCGGTGACCGCCTCTCCTGCCTGCGTCGCCGATCCTGGTGCGGACAATGACTGGCTCCTGTGTCACAAGCCTGCAGCGCGGCTAAGCGCACGCATGCAAGATTACTGCATTTATGGCAAAGACGCGCAGCACGCAGCGAGCACTGCTGCAATGAATGCACCCGCCGCCGAGCGCTGGCCGGCGCACAACCTGGCACGGCGAGCATGCCGCTCCCCGACCAGCCGCCTGCCATGCGCCGCACCCGCGCACGCGCCAGAGCGCGGCGGGGCGCGCACCATACCACACCTACCCAGCTTATTGGGTCAGTAATGTCACAATACAAATGAGAAGTCCGGCTGCTTCCGAGGGAGGCACCGCGGCGGTGGTCTCATGCCCGGCGATGAGCATGGTCATGAGGTCATCGCGCAGCTGGCGGTCGTCCAGGTCCGCGTCGCGCATGTCCACCAGAAAGCGCAGCAGCGACGGGTCGCGCACCTGCGCAGGCGCGCGCGCGGCCCCCGTCCTGTCAGCCCGCGCGCCGGGCCCGCGCCATGCGCTCATCCGCGACCGGACGCGGAGGGCCACCCTGGCCAAGCGCCGGCGCCGCAACCGCGCCACGGTGTGCTGCTGACGCCGATGACGGCGCTTGCTTCCTTGCGAGCTGCGTCTATGACGCATGCTCTGCGGCAATGACCGGGACCTGGAAATCGGACGCCGCTGCAGGAAAGCACCTGAGCGCCCTGCCAGAGCACGCTCTCCAGGAGGTGACGTCAAAATTAGCATCCCCGCAGGAGCCCCCCCGCCGCGCGCCTTGGAGTAGTCGCGGGCCTGCAGCGCCTCCGCGTCCGTCGCCTGCCGCGTGCTCTTCGCCGTGGCGATGAGGCCGTCCAGGCAAGCGTTGATGACGGCCAGGTCGGCGCGGAAGCGGCGCTGCCGCGGCACGAGCGCGGCGGCGAACGGCAGGTTCCAGTAGGGTATGTAGAACGTGCTGCGGTGCTCCGCCTCCTTCAGCACGCCGTACACCGCCTGGCGGCGCGGCCGCGCGCGTTTTCCGGACCGGCACGGCGCGCTGCTCACGCATGGGGGCCCAAACGCGGAGCCAGGTCCGACACGCGCGCGGTGTGCGTGCAGGGGCGCGCTACTTTTACAGGTGCGCGCTCAGCGACACGCCGCTGACGAGTGACCTGCATCATGTCTATTTGCTGCTGCGTAAGGGTGCATGGTCAGATGCTCAACAGCTGCGGAAAGCAAACCGCCCCAATGCAGCAGCCGATTGTTCCGCGGCGCCCCGGCCCTCGCTCGCCCGCAGCCCGGGCCGCGGCGGCGCGCCTTGATGACGGGCGACTCGCGCGTGATGGAGCCGAAGTCGAAGTTGAAGACGCCCAGGCCGATGATGTCCAGGCCCAGGCTCAGGAACTCCTCCTCCATGTCCACCGCGGCCGCCTGGCGGTGGCGTAATGCCGAATGGGCGCGTGGGTTTAGAGTCAGGGGTAGGGCATAAGGTTGGGGCTGTGCAGCGCTGTGCGCACAGCATACCATGGCCTGATCCTCATATCGCTGAACGGCCGCTTGCATGCTCTACAACAGCTTGAATGATAGCGGCCGCGGGCAGGTCCAGGGGGCGCGCCCGCCAGTGCGCGGCAGGGGCACGCATGGGTCTGATGTGCTGCTTCACTCTGAAAGCGCCCAGGCATGCCCGCAGCCTCCCCGCATGTCACATAAGTTGTCTCAATCGCAAAAAAAAACATGACTCAAGGTCCTGGGAGGACGCGCGGCAGCTGGGGCGCGCGCACCTCGCCGCCGGCCGCGAGCGCGCGCTCCAGCTTGTCCACCGTCTGCCGCGTGCACGCGTTGAACATGGCGACCATCGCGCCGAGCCAGGCGCGGTGGAACGCCGGCACGATCGCGCGCCGCCGCGGCTTCCACGTGTCCAGGTCGGCCGGGATGAGGCCCTTGCCCATGATGGGCTCCAGGATCTCGGCCAGCACGCCCTTGTCGTAGTTGCCCGCGTTCTCCTGCGGGCAGCTCAGGGTTAGCCTCAGGTTTGCTCAGGCCCTTCCTGACAGCGGCTGCGGGGCCGCGGCCAGCACGCCCTTGTCGTAGACGCCCGCCATTGCCTGCAGGCCGCTGCGGGCGCTGAGGCCCTTCCTGGCCACGGCTCCAGGGGTACCGCCAGCACCGCCCCGCTCGGACTTGCCCGCATTGTCTGGCCGCGGTGCATGGCCCCACAAGCGTGAGGCCCCGTTGCTGAATCCCTGCTCTATAGGGTCCCCGCCAGCCTTGGGAGGGCTGGCGCGGCGGCGCGCCTTCAGCAGGTGCCGCACGACCACCGGGTCCGAGACAACGATGAACGCCTTGGGCCCGAACGCCAGCTTGTACACGCCGCCGCTGTCCAGGAACCTGCGCGCGCGGGCGGCAGGGTGACTTACAGCCGCGCTCAGACGCTGTGTGCGGTCCACGCCTGTGCAAATCATCTGCACGGCCGTGTTCGCATGTAAATTGGTGAGCGAGGGCAGCACGGTATGCTGGGGCGGTGCGCACGAACAAAGAGAGCAGACCCTACCCTCATCACAAACCGAACCCTGAGTTGACCTCGTCTGCTAAGTGTGCATGGCACCGCATGAATATGCACGCCTGGACCGCTGCACCAACTCAGCGGTAGGCCGCCCACCTGGCGCCGCCCGCCTGGCGCCGCCCTGCCAATGGGCTGCCGTGCGCGCTGCGCAGCGCGCACGCGCTCGCAGCCCGCAGTCCCCGCTACAGCGGGGGCGGGGGAACGCGCGCGCGCACCACTGGTAGAGCGCCTTGAACAGCGGCTCGTCGCCCGCCAGGTCGGACAGCTCGCCCTCGGCGGTCGGGATGTTGGCGCCGCCCACATCCGGCTGCAGGTAGCCCTGGCTCGCCTGCCGCGCGGCCGCACCACCTTCCAGCGCCTCTCGCGCACTTCGCATCATGCCTTCATTTCTGCGGGCTCACGTACGAGCTAAACCAGGTCTCCAGCAGGCGCTCGGCCGCTGGCACACCCGCCGGCACGCCCGACCACTCACCGTTCAGGAAGCAAGGCGGGGACGACAAACAGTCGGAGTTCTGAAGCACCGGCTCACGGCAAGCTGGCAGCCAGGCCCCTCGGCGTTGCTCAAACGCAGTAGGCGGGCTCGTTCCCCTTTGTCTGCACCACACGCCTGCCAGCGAACGCGGAGGCGCAGCGTGCCCAATAGGACATCCTCAGGCCTGTTCTGAGGCTGTCTCCACGTTGTGAGAGCAGCACCGGGCAGAGTGCAGCAAAGGTCCGGGTCACGCGGCCGCGGGTGGCCAGGCCGCCCGCTTATGCACCTCCGTCAGCAGGCGGCTCAGCCCGTCGCGCAGGTTGCCGCGCCCCTTGACAAACGCGTACGCCAGCGCCAGCGCGCCCGGCGTGAAGAAGAGCGCCGCGCCGAGCAGCTGGCCCTGCAGCGCCGCGGCCACGCACACGCTGCCACGACGCGCCCCCCGGCCGCCCTCCCGGCGGCCCCCGCGGCAGGGAGCCGCCAGCGCGCAGCCCCACCGCCTCCGCAGCCGCTCCGGCTGCGCCGGCGCAGGCGCGCCGCGGGTAGCCTGGGGAGGCGGCGCGGAAGCGCAGCCGCGGCGCCTGCAGCTGGGGGTGGCCTCGGCAGTATAGCGCAAGCGCGCTGCATGCGCGTGGAGCCTGAGTTGGTTGCCTGCAGAACTAGCCCGCCGGGGCCCGCAGGGCAGAGCGTGACCCGCCCCCAGCAGCGCATCCATAGCGGTCAGGTGCAGCACGGCTACAGGCGCATCGCGCTTGGTATGTCAGCGTGCTTTCACGCAGCGACAATTCTAGCCTGCCTGCCTCTGCGACTGCACGAGACCTATGAAGTGAGTCGTTGCACACTGAGTTGCAGGCTCCAAGAAAAGTACAAAAGCTTTATCCTGCACAACCCTCCCTTTTATCTGGGCTGCTGCTGTTGCGGCATTGAGCGCTGTCAGCAACAACGTGGTGAACAATCTTCTCCTCGCCACAGCGCAGACATTGATCAAAGAGGGGCTGCGAGGGACCTGCGGCCCTGCTTTTGCTCAGGGCGGCAGTGGTGGGGCATCAGCGCGCATGGGCGCCATGGCGCAGGACGCATTAGAGCCAGACGCCTTTAAGAAGCTGTACCCAGACCAGTACTATGCGCGCTTTGTAGCGGAGGGCCTGCGCCCGGACGGCCGCCCGCTGGCACGCGCGCGCCCGACGACTATCGCACTGGGCGCTGTCAGCACCGCGGACAGCTCCGCGCTAGTGAAGATTGGCAGCACGACCGTCATGGCCGGCATCAAGCTCGAGGCGCGTGCCCCGCCTGCCGCACCACGCAGTGCATGCGTCCGCACAGTGTCATAGCCAGTGCGTTGATTTTGGGACAGGCCTGCAGTTACGGAAAGGCTTACCTGGCACTCGTGCATACAGGAAGGGGCCCACTGCTGGTTTTCAGGCTGCCGCGCGTGACGCGCTATCTCCACAGGCTCCGTGCCTTTCAGGCTCCGGCCTGTGCTGACAGAGGAGTGCTCGCGCAGGTGATGGTGCCCACCGACGAGCGGCCGCAGGAGGGGCAGCTGGCGCTCAGCGTGGAGCTCTCGGCGCTGTGCTCGCCCGACGCGCGGCCGGGGCGCTTCTCCGAGGCTGCAAACTGCCTGAACGAGCAGGCGCGCGTGGCAGAGCAGCCTCAGCTCAAATTCGCTGATGCATTTCACCATAGTTGCACAGCTGTGGTGATGCGCGCGTTGCCGCCCCGAGTGTTCCGACCTACCTCGTGGGCTGTACGTGCTTGCACATACAAGACCTGGTCCACGCGCAGGTTGTGGTGACGGCTGGCGGTGTTGTCTTTTCTACCAGATTCCTCTGTTTGTGCTCAGCTCTACACGTAGGTGTGGGAGATAAATGCATCAATGTGCAGCGGCATTGTAGTGCGTGCCTCCGGCTGACATACACTCACTTGCGCTCACTCGCTGCCTCCAGGCCGCCCATGCCAACATCAGAGCTTGGACAAGCTTAGCAGTGCATGCTAGACCTGTCAGGCGCCCTCGCCTTTTTGCACTAATGCACTAAGTGGAGTCGACGCCAGCCAGCGACCCGCTGCGTGGCGCGCAGCTGGGCGCGGCGCTGCGCGGCGGGCGCGTGGTGGACCTGCGCGGGCTGGCCATCGCGCAGGGCCGCGCTGCCTGGCTGGCCTATTTAGACCTCTACGTGCTGGACGCGGACGGCGGCCTGTACGATGCCGCGCTGCTGGCCGCGCTGGCCGCGCTGGCCGCGCTGCGCCTGCCGAGCGTGGCGGTGGATGAGGCCGGCAAGGCGCGCGGGGTGCTGCAGGGCTGGCATTGCTGATTGCACAGTGGGCGTGCGCAGTGGGTCTGGATGTGCACATGCAGGCCTGGCATGCGATGCTGGCCAAGCCGTGGTACACGAGGGAGCTGGTGCAGGAGCCAAGCAGGCTGCAGCTGGGCGTCAAGGGGCGACGTTAAAAATATGCTGGCAATGTGACTTTGAATGTGTGGCTACAGTTCTAGGGCATGTGCGTCCGTCTTGCGGGGGTGCTGCAGGCAGCTACGGGCTCCAGGGAGATGCTGTCGCACAACGTGACCGCAATACCATTCCCACAGACTGCTGCGCATGCAGGTCGTGCCGGCGGGCGCCGGCGAGGATGGCGCACGGGCGCCGATGCAGGAGGGCGGCGCCAGCGAGGGCGGCTCCGGCGAGGAGCGGGCAGGCGGTAGCGCGCTAGGGCCGGTGGCCGCTGCGGCGGCCGCGCCGGCGCTGCGCGGCGGCCACTTACGCGTGGGGTCGCTGCCCACGGCGCTGACCTGCGCCCTGTACGGCGAGCACCTGGTGCGGCTCTGGTGGGCTGTTGCTGCCTGCGTCAGGGTTATAGTAGGGCCCTGCTGCCCACAGCGCTACCTGCGCCCTGCACCGCGAGCACCTGGTGCGGCTCTGATGGGCGGCTGCTGCTCGCGGGCGCTAGGCAGGGAAAGTCGGAACTTGGTGAGCGTGCAGGAGTCGCAGCAATAGGCTCTGTGCCAGCCTACTGTCTGCATTATTGTGAATAATCTGCAGCACGTGTGCGGTGCCTCGCCCGCGGTGACCTGGCTCGCCACGTCGGCACGCCCATGAACGAGCCTGCGTGCGCAAGCGTGCGCGAGCGCAAGGCATGTGCGTTTGTCACGTGACCCCCAAATGCCTTGAGGGCAACACAGGCTATGCACAGCCATGTGATATGTCGGAAGAAATGTGATGCGATCCGGACCGCGGCAGATCGTGGACCCCAATAGAGAGGAGGAGGCGCTTGCGCATGCGCTGGTGTCGGTCACCGTCGATGACCGAGACCGCCTGCTGGGTGCTCTCCCCCTCGAGTCTGAGACTCAACTCCTGGGCACATATGCCATGACCGCCTGCTAGGTGGTCCTCCCCTGGCCTAACAACTTTGCTTTATTTGGCGTGATTTCCATGACCGCCTGCTAGCTGCCCCACCATGTGCTTCTCAATTATGCTCCTGACATGGGCGAGGCTGTCAGGAGCGCCTGCTAGGTGCCCCACCTCCGGCCTCAGCATCTGCACATGTGTGGATGTGTGTAAGCGGCCTGCGTATGGGCCGGGCCCGCACTGCAGCTCTTGCCTGAACGCATGCGTTGTCGTGCGCGCCAGGGGTGTACAAACCGGGCGGGCGCGCAGCCGCAAACGGCCCCACGCTGCAGGCATGCATAGAGGCCGCGCGGCTGCGGCACCGCGAGCTGGCGGCGCTGCTGCGGCAGGCGCTGCAGGCGGCCGGCGTGCCCGACTTTGCGGAGGGCTAGGGGGTCCATCTTGGGGGGCCGGGGTGGTAGATGACTCAAAGGCAGGTGCGCATATGGGATGCGGAGACATGAACAGTGCGACACATTTGCTGCCACAAAGTTGCCGCTGCAGGCAAAGAGGATTGTAAGCAGGGTGCATGATGCTGTGCACAAACAAGCAGCGGGCTTGCTTACACGCTACTGTGCTAAATGCAATAACGCAACAGCCATGCATGCCAAGGAGCCAACCAATGTGGTGCCCACTCAGTGCTTACTGCCAACGCCTCGTACACAGGCGTACACAAGTACATATGCTAAATGACTATCCAAAACTGTGTGCATGCATGCTCTAAATAACAAGTCTGTAACCCACAAACACTCCAAACAGTTGTGATGATGGTGCGCACAAGTGTACATCCACGTCGGAAAATATACAGCGGCTCTGACGGTCACTGGTAGCCAGGCTACAGCATCACAGCAGCGGGCTCGCGTCTGCCGCCCCGGGCGCGCGCGGCCGCACCCACTGCAGCACGACGCGCAGCGCAAACAAGGCCAGCGCAAGCGCGGTCGCGCCGCGCAGCACCCACGCGAGCGCCGGCTGCCGCGCCGCCGCCGGCAGCGCGCGCTCCGCCCCCAACCGGTGCCAGGCGGCCGCGGTGGCCGCGCCGAGCGCCGCGCCGGCCAGTACCTGGGCAGCGCTGTGGAAGCCCAGCGCGACGCGCAGCCATGCCTGCGGCAACGCCCGGGCTGTGAGCAAGGGAGAGAGATCTGTATACTTTTTTGCTGAGGCTCTGTGGTGGATGAGCGCGCGTCGAGGGGTGTGGCCGGATGTTCCCTGGGTGACCAGCGGGCGTCCACAGATCCTATTAAAATGCATGATACCTAGCTCAAAACATGCTTGAAGCGTGGTACGCATCGGCGCGGCGAGGAGGGCGAACCAGGAACGCTGCGGGCAGCAGTGGCAGGGCGGCAAGCAGCGCGCTCTGCCCGGCCTGCGCTCCGCTTGGCCGCAGCAGCGCCAGCGCCGCCGACATGGCCAGGAACGCCAGGCTGTTGGCGTGCGACGAGGGCATCCCTGGGTCGGCCTTGCGTGCGTGCGCCGGCCGTTGGTGCTTCAGCGTCAGCTTCAGCCCCTGGCAGGACACACCGCCGCGTTGGAACTCTGTAGGCACGCCCTTACCAGGCGAGCTCAAAGACTGCACGGGCCTCGCTGCGGGTGGCGTGACGGTGTATGGAGACAGCAGGCAGAGCCACAAACATACAGAGTGGACACAGTGCAATTTTTGCGACGCATGCACACTGCTTAGGGAAGCAACGAAGGCAGTGCAAGCCCGGCACAAGAAAGACGCGGCGACGGCGCCCAGCAAGCACCACATGGTCTCCGCGTCGCGCCGCCAGAGCAGCACGCCGCCAGCCGCGAGCGACACTGCCCACTTTGTGCTGTCATTGAGCAGGTGCAAAACGCGTGCAGCTGTGCTTGAGCGCTCGCCTCCAGCAACACCGCTACTCGCTGCAGCGCTTGACACCACGTGCACCTTCCTCCAGCTTGTATGCCGTGTACGCCGCAGCCTGTGCAGTTTACGCCGTTTGCCTTGCACTGGTCTGGACCGGCAAGCTTCTGCGTGAGAGCAGCAGAGCTGACTGAAGGCTGCAAAGCGAGCTGGACAGTGCCTGCATTGTGCGAGTCTCCAGCCCTGCTTCACGCAAGTGCGTGCCCCTGCAGGCGCGGGATGCGCTTGTAACTGCATCTTCTAGCACTGTGCTAAAGAAGCAACCGTGCACAGCAAGCGCTCGGGCAGCGGTGTGTCTGGCGGTCTGCAGCGTCTGTATTGTCAGAAAAGGCACCTGGATGTGTGGGCCATGCTAGCCAGCGCCATGTTGCCCAGGGCTGCATGCATTGGTTGATTTCTAGTCATGCTGGTGCTGGTGCCAAGAAGGATTCGACCAGATGTTAGTGTTCCAGACAAGGTATAGAAACAACCGGCCATGACTCCACTGCCAAGAAGAGGCGAAGGTGGGCTCTACCTGGCGTTGACAGTGTGCAAGGCTGCGTCTGCAGCCTGACTTGCGCTTTTCAGTACGCTCGTCATATGACAGGCGGCGGCTGGCAGCCGCCCTGCTGTGTCTGTCTCGCTTTCTTGAAGAGAGACATGATACGCGTTTGAGCCCTATGCAGCAGTAAAATTTCGGGGGAGGCGCGAGAGATTGTGATCCCATAACTCATTTTACAAGCCCCATGCAGAATGGTAATTCAAGCTAGGCAGTTGAGGGTGCAACTCCGCCGCCGCCGACAGTGCTCACCACACGCGTGCCTTCCCTGTCGACGACCTTGATCACGTAGCTCGGCTGTGCTACCACCAGCCGCTTTTTGATCTGCGCACAAGAGCAGACGCGTATCAAGCACTGGGCTTCACGACCAAATGCGTTTGCTGGTGGGCATGGCCAATGCAAATCAAGCCTACTGTTCTTGCAAAACACATGAAGCAACCCCCGACATCTTACCAAACACACTTCAGAAATTTATGAGCAAGCAGAACACATTTCAGAAATGCTGATTGTCTGGCACTGATGCCCCATGCCAGGACAGCTCCCCAGACAACACCCCTGACATTGACCTCTTCACACAGGTGTGCAGGCTGCGCACCTCGTCGATGCCGCGGTGCATGAGCTCAAGCGCCTCAGCCTCGCTGAGGTCGGGCTTCCACAGCCGGTCCATCATTGACAGCACGAAGTACGACCCTGGCGCAGGGCATGTACACCCTTGGCAAAGGCCCCCTCAGAAGACTTTCAAGCGGGGAGAGTAAAGCACATTTCACTCTCCCTACGAGCCCGAGAGGCATATGACGTGCCGATTGCAGGCTCAAACAGGCCCACGCGCATCTTTGCAGCCCCCACAGTCCCATAGATGCTCCAGCGTATCAAAATTCAGGAGCCTGGTGCACAGCGCGTGGCTGGCGGGGAGCGCGCCATAGCCTGTGCCGGCCACGTTCATCGCGTGCATGGTGGCCAGGTAGTCCAGCCAGAAGAGCGAGGGGCCCGCCTTCTCGTCCCAGCCCGCGATCAGCAGGTTGGTCTGGTACATGCGCTGCGCGCCCGCGCGGTGCCCCGGCGCCCGTCAGGGCGCGGTCAGGGGCTGGCTGACCATGGGTGGTCTGATCAGCAGGTTGGTCTGGTACATGCGCTGCGAGCCCGCGCGGTGCCCCGGCGGCCGTCAGGGCGCGGTCAGGGGCTGGCTGATCATGGGTGGGCTATGTAGGCAGCAACACAGGCTTAAGTTGCAGGCTAACCAGCTACACATGGACGCCTTCTGCAGCTTTCTACGCTCGAGAGTGCTCGCCAAGGTGCCTTCGGCCCACTTCACAGCAGGCATGTCACGTGGGCACGGAGGTGTCGCCGCGTCTATGCCAAGCGCAGAGTTTGTCGTTACGTCCAGAGCGACCCTCAACCATACAAGCGTCTCTCGCCAGGCGCATTGCCTCTCACTGGCTGCATGTGTGTGCTCTAGACTCATTTTATTTCATATCTCTGCCGCCTGCACTGCCTGCACTGCTCTCGTACTTGCTCACAGGCAGAACTATATGGTGTAGCCTGCTTCACTTGCGAGTGCATGAGAAAACGTGACCTGACTGCTAAGGGCCGACGCTCGTCAGCCCAGCTGGGCTGCGTAGTGTATCCCACAGGCGAGCAGGCGCGCGCGCACCTTGCGCAGCGCCTCCGTTCATCAGCCTAGCTGGGGCTGCGTAGTGTGATAAATCTATCTCACAGGCAAGCATGCGCGACCGCACCTTGCGCAGCGCCTCCGCCAGCTCGCAGCGCGTGAAGTTGGCCACCGCGGGCGTGCTGAGCGGGAAGTCGTTGCGCAGCGCGTACAGCCGCACGTTCGCGACGATGAACTCGGAGAACTGCACACGGTCGCCGGGCTCGCCTGCCACGCGCAGTGCACTGAGCCGTGAGAGGGGCGGCTGCAGGCAAAAGCGGCTGCGTGCACAGCGTGACACCCAGGCGAGCTGGCTGACAACAAGTGCTTTCCTGACTGGCCCAAATAAGTGCACTTGCATCGCTTTCCCGCGCGTGATAGAGCAAAAAGAAGGAGACACAACTCCGTCGCCGGCGGCACGCGCAGTGCAAGAAGGAGGCAGCTTGCTCGTCCACACAGCCGCACACGGTTCAGAAACAGGCTGCACGCGAGCGCGACCGCGCAGCTCGCACCAGAAATCCCTATCAGCTTGTGGCTGTCGATTGGCACCAGCTTGTCCTCGTCGTGCTTTATGGTGATGATCTGCTGCGACGCGCACGTGTCGCTGCACACCATAACAAAGTCGCGGCCCTTGATGCCGAACAGGAAGTCCATCCCTGCAAAGGCGGCCCGGCCCAAGCGCCTCGCTGGAAGCGGCTGCCGCAGGGGCCGGGAGGAGGCGCAGAGGTACGCACAACAGTAGTTTGCAAGCGTAAGCGGTGCAAAAGCAATAAGTGCCTCTTGTCCGCCGGTTCTGACTGGACTGAAGACTTGTCTGGCTTAGGACAGGTAGGCTGCCTGGCATCCAGGGGCACCGACGCTCCGGACCCTGGTCTGGCCCTCAGGCAGACGCACGTGCAGCTTATGAGCTCTCAACAGAATTGTGCATTGCATCAACAGGGCACTGTCGTGCTTCACGAAACTTGCTGGTGCTCTAACAATGTGAGGTACTGCCTGTCTGTGCAGACCGCCTGCCGTGGCCGCCCACATGGAGGTGGACGTCTCCGCCAGGCTCGACCTGCTCAAGGCGCTCGGTGCGCAAGCCCAGGGCGACCCCGGCGCGAGCAGCCGCTGCGCAGGCGTCATTGCCCGCCACAGCCTGCTCGTCGAGAGCGGCCCGGGCCTGGCGCCGGCCGAGCGCGAGCGCGCCGCGGAGTCCGTCGGCGCGTACCTCGACTCCGTGACGGCGCTGCTCGCCAGGGAGCAGGTGAACTTCAAGTTGCGAGGCATAATGTTAAGTCTTGCAGAGTGTCATGTAGCATGTTGTTGTGCGCGACGGACCAGGTGACAAGGGGGCATGCCTGCTGTGCCAGCAAAAGCCACAATCTGCAAACGCAGGGCGCTATACAAGCGCAGGCATAGTCTGCAGCACATGCCATCACAGTGTCCAGAGCATGTTGCAGCCCACGCGCTGTGTGTTGCAATGGAGCACAGGAATGCGCACCTCCCAACAGCTATGAAGCAGGTTGTGAGAGCGCTGAAGCCAAAGCCGCTGGTGCAGGCGGCGGCGCGCCGCGCCGGCGCCGACCTCCTTGCGGCCGCCGTGAGCGAGGCCGGCCCGGCGCGCCTGCTGGCGGCCGCAGGCGGCTGGCTGGCGGCGTGCGCTGCCGCGCTGCGGCCCGGCGAGGATGCGGCCGTGCAGCGCGGCGCGTGGCGCGCGCTGGCGGCGCTGTTCGCGCGGCTGGGCGCGCTGGCGGGCGCGCCGGGCGCGCGGCGCGAGGGCGCCGCGCTCGTCGGCCGCCTCATGCCCGCCGCGCTGCCGCTCCTGCAGGCGCCGCCGGGTGTGCGCGGCGCGCCCAGCCCGCTCCCCCACTCGGCAGGGCAGGCGCAGGGCCGCGGACAGGGCACTCAGCGCTGCGTACTTGGTCACGGTCGTCTTGCAAAGCACTTGGTGCTTGCCGCACAGACCTGACATGCGGTTTTGCTGCGCAGCGCAGACGATGCTGCCGTAGCAGCGCTGCCCCTGCTATTGTCCCAGCACTGTCGCCTGAGCCTGTGCGGCGCGAGCGCCCCGCTGCTCGCCCGGCGCCCTGGCACAAAGGTTGCAGCGGTATGCCATGGCGCAGCAGACGACGCAGCGACGGCGGTGGCGATGGCTGGCGCGCTGTGCGCCGCGCTGCGCGCGCTGCCGGCGGCGCTGCGGCCGCACGTGCGCGCGCTGGAGCGCTATGCGTTGTGCGCGTTGGTCGATCCGCGCTCGCCGCCGCGCCTGCGCCTGGCTGCCGCGGAGCTGCTGGCGCTCCTGCCGCGCGCGGCAGGCGCGGCCCCGCGGCGTCGGGCTAGGGTTAGGGCTAACCCTACCCTGCGCGCCCCCGCGCTCAGCCTCCGGCTGAGACTCTGGCCTACGGGATGTCGCCAGCCCGCGCCGGGCCACTGCGCAGCCTGCTCGCAGTCGCGCCGCGCGCGGCTCAGCCGGCCGCTGCGTGCCGCTGTGTGCCTGACCTGGCGGCAAGCTCGCTGTTGTGTCTGACCGCGCTCCTGGCTAGGGATAGGGGTTCTGCACGCCCGGCGCCATCTATCCCGCCTGCCCTAACCCTATCTGGTGATCTCGCGAGCGAGCGCGCTGGCCTGCGGGCTCATCAGCCCATGTCCAGCAGCTGAGCAGGTATACACCCCTGTCCGAGCGCCGGCGCGCCGACGCCGCCCGCGCGCCGCAGGCGACGCGGCCGCCTGGAGCGCACTGGCGCAGCGGCTGCTGGGGCTCGCGCACGACCAGCTGGACGCCGCCTTCCTGGGTCTGGAGGACCCCGCGCTGGCGGCCGCCGCCCGGTGCGCTGCCAGGGGAGGGCGGTGCATGGCGTCCTCTG
>JAABUO010004719.1_pt1 | contig 16019 bp, 15 predicted proteins | sample 5559291 | NCBI WGS metagenome assembly JAABUO01 (sample SAMN10711878, study PRJNA513372) | rock metagenome | isolation source: Antarctica rocks | place: Antarctica: Victoria Land, Finger Mt sud
CACACCCCCCCTTCTACTCATCTTCAAGCCCGCCCTCTCGTGTCATAACACCGAACATGCACTCTATTTCCCGTGTCTGAGAACAGAACGGACCGGGGCTGAAAGTGGTGGGGTGCGGGATTTAGGTCTAGGTTTAGGTTTAGGAAAGGGGGGTCCGAGGGCGGACTGATCTCTCTTCTCCCTCTGTTCCATTTCAGCCCACACACCTCACATCTTCACATCAGCCGCTGCACTTTCCTCCCCCTTCCTCCCCCCCTTTCGCGGCGGAGATCGAAAAACTTCCGAATAGTTATTTCGAAAGACGGAAGTACGGTTGGAGATAATCTGATCCTTTTACCTACTATGATATTTTTTTTCCCTCAAAAAAAGGGGAAAGATAGAAGCGTATGCGCTGCTGAGCCGCAAGAAGAAGGGGTTGGTGGTTCTTTGTTCTTCCCCGCTTCTACCGGTAGCAAACAATAGGAGGGTTGGATTGTGGAAAGGTGCTGTTGTCTCGAGGAAGGTGGGGCTTCCTTTTGTTGCATGGGACGTTTGATGTGTGTGTGTGTGTGTGTTGTGCTTGATGGTTTCTCCTCTGCTCGAACTTTTTTGTTTATGGGTTGTTTGTCGTGATTGGTGAGTTGCTTTTTCACAGTGGATTGGAAGGGGGGTGGTGAGAGGTTAGGGCTTCAGAAGCCTGTGTTTTCTTGTGTGGGGGGCGCTCTTTGCTTTAACGTTGGCTTTCACAGAGGGGGGCACAGAAGCCAACGAAGCCGAGTCGGTCCGCCCGCGGAGGATAGAGATGCTGATTGGGCTATGTTTGACTTCCGCCATCTCGCTCTGATGTCTGACACAAAATATATATCCCACTTGTCTTCGCATGCATGGAGCGGACGGCAAGCTCCGCTTTTTCGCATTTAGGGCAAGCTCGATCAAGCGGCCCACGCAGGAAGGAGATCGGCCCTCTGCGGTAGATAGAGGGCCACTCAGCCAAGCGTCCCGTAGCAACTCCCTGGCCGAACAACGCTCTTCGGGTACCCACCGCAGCATCTTTCGCATGAATTGGAGGAAGAGGGTTTTGTTTTTGCCGTGGAGGTTCTGCTCGGAGAATTCGAGGGTTGTTGGTGGGATGGTGATGGGGGCGTTCCAGGCGCCTGGTTTCTGGGGTTATTTGAGGTTGGTGGGAAGGAGGGAAGTGCGGCAGAATTTGGGCATTGAGAGGGAGGGAGGGGTGAGGTGTGGCAGATTCTGGGAACTGAGAGGGAGCGAAAGGGTATGGAAGGATGCGGAATAGGAGGGTGCACTCGTGGAAGAGTAGTTCAGGAAAAACCGGGAAAAGAACAAGTAATATAGATGAAGACACCGAGGTATCTCGACTTACCATGCTCGTCGAAAAACTCCAAAGTGTACTCGCTGCGCTGCAGAAACTCCCTCGGCGGTGGGCCAAGCAGAGCAATCATGTCGGCCACATGATGTAGGTTCGAGTCTTCCTTATTCTCATCCCGGGCGTCGAACATGTGCTTGTTCTGGAAGAGATCCCAGATCCATACATGGTTACTAACGGAAGCGTATATCAAGGGCGATGTGCCATTTCGACTTGAACAATGACAGTTCACAAACACCAAACTAGGTAGGAGGTTAGAAAGCAAGAAAGCCGGCACACAAACGTACCATGACTTCCACATTCCAGATATCCACCTTGGAGTTCGACCTCATCCGCAGCAACACTTCTGGGGCTCGATACAAATAAGGCTGGATGTCCTCCTGATACAATTGCGCGCTGAACCGTGCTTCGCCAAAATCGCAAAGCACTGGCCGTCCGTGTTTTTTAGGGATATACAGCTCCCGAGATTGATAGATGATCCGGTCCCCGTCGATTTTGCGGGGGCTCGGGTCTGCTTGCTCGGCTTTTTTAAAGTCGGATAGGATCGTCTCGTCCTCGATTCCGAGGAGGATGGTTTTTCCTTGAAGGTCTGAAACGGGGACGTTAGGAAGATATACAAAAACAGCTCGGACGTTTTGAGGAGATAGAATGTGAAAGGGTGGACAATCCTTGCTCACCGGTATGAATCACCCCAGCTTCTGTGTGCAAGAAATCAAGGGCATGAAGGTGGCCTTTAGATGCAGAGATCTCAAAATCGTCTAGAGCTGTTCGGACGAGCAAGCAACCGATGTGGCTTGTAATTATAGAGTTCAAGTGCCTGTAGACTCCAAGCTCTCGCGATGCTTGAGAGGAGTCACGCTCACAATCCTTCAAGGCAACATGTTTATGTCCTCTTATTCGGGAGCAGGCTCAGTAAAAGTAGATGCCCACAGGACACATCTTGATAGTGAACACCCATCGCAAGTCCCTACAAAGCCAAACCGTAGAGTAAGCGCCATAACCAAGCTTTCCCACAACCCGGTATCTTGAGTTGAACACCTCGCCAATTCGAACGGGATAAAACCGTTCGGGCGTGTACCATGGAAGACTTTCTTCTTCGATCTTCTCTGCCGCATTCTAGACTTGAAAGCCGCGTTGGTGGATCTGCCTTGTAGGTTGATAGACGGTGTTGAGAAATCGCCGACGAACCGGACCAAGGGTGATGGACATAACTGTGACAGCCCTGAAAAGCGTTCAGGGTAAGGAAGGTGGTTTGATAGTATCGACCTTGTAAAAATTTTGAAAAATGAACATCAGAGGAAGAGGATACCGACAAACAACAATCTAAGCCCCCAAAAACCACACCCAGAACTCAACAACCAATGAATCCCTTTTCACCCTAACAAATCAAGAATACCCAAACTCGACACAAAACCAAAAACCAAATGAAGCTTCGAAAAAACAATTGCAATCCGCTTAAAAACACAGTGGCAATGGCTCAATCATAGTTAGTTCGAAGCTCAAGACGTAAAACCCCTGATGGTATCATTTTAAAAAGGATGGAAGAACAAGAGAATGATAGTTCTAACGTAAGGAGTGAGAAGTGAAAGACGAAGGGTTTGGAGTTAAGGATGAGAGAGGACTAAGAAGATGAAAGGTGTTTGATGTTACGAATGTTGGGTTTAGGGTTGGAAGGGAATTTTGCTTGACTGTTACTGTCAAGTGAATTTTCAAAGGCATATGAAAGGATGAGGTCAATGTCTGTCTCTTCTTGATTCATATACATGCTTGATATATCGTTCGTTCGTTCGTTCGTTTGTGTTTCTCTTAGCGCGTGTTTCCCGATCAATATACCTCATCTAAACAATATGCTTTTAACGTATGTCTTTTCGTCCTGCGGTTACTCTTGATATCTTCTTGAATCCCCAAACACCCAGACAATATTTATCCTTGTTCGCTGAAACCCGAACCCAATTCCAAAGCCATGTGTTGAGACACCTATATGGTACCAGCCAATCCCCAAGAAGTCCCAAGACATATTCTGCTGTTTGTCCGGGCAAAATCTCTTACCCCCAACCCCTTTCGCTCGCTTTTTCTCCCACTCAATCAAACCCCACCTACACCCTCAACAACGCCCCCCTCGTCTCGTCCCCGAACTTCACCCTCCAAAGCTTATGCTCCCCAAAACACCACATCTCCCCATTCCGGCCAAAGCAAAAATTGGCACACCCGCCCTCGATCAAGACCTTCCCGATCAACATGCCCCCGCTATTCCAAATATTAATCCCGTCTCCGCACCCACTGTAAACGTTGCCAAAAACATCGCACTTGACGCCATCCGGCGCGCCGTTGTCCGCGTAGGCGAAGACGCGGCGGTTGGTCAGGTATGGCTGGGTTTCGTTTTCCCAGAAGACGGAGAAGGCGTAGATGGTTGCGGCACGCTGTGGGTTGATGCCGCCATCGCCATGGATGAGGTCCGTGTCGGTGATGTAAACCGTTTCCTCCGTCGGGGAGAAGCAGATCCCGTTCGGTCTGCCAAACCCATCTGCCATCACGCGGATATCGCCTGTTTCGGGCATGAAACGATAGACGTGTTGTGGGAGCTTTGGTTTGGGCCGGAAGCCCTGCTCGTACCCGTAGATGGGATCGGTGAACCATATTGAGCCGTCGGAGGCCACAACGACGTCGTTGGGGGAATTGAAGGGGCGGGAGTGGTAGTTGTTAAGGAGGGTGGTGGTTTTGTGGGGGCGTTTGGCTTCCATGTAAACCAGGCCAGCTGGTTCTTTCAGGCTGCCTTGGGCGCATAGAATGAGGCCTTCGCGGTAGTTTGTGCCGCCGTTGGCCATAAAGTTTCGCTCCGGGCAGCGGACTTTGTCGCGGGTGAAGTCTGTGGGTGAGAAGAATTCGATTTTTGTTATGACGATTGTTTTGTTATGTGTCGTGACGGCGTCAGGCGAGGCGTCGGGAATGTGGTTGGAGGTGATGAAGAGGGTGTTTGTTGGAGGATAGAAGACGCCTGCTTCGTGGAAGTAAGGGGCGCGGGGATCGTGGATGAGAAGTTGAAGCTGGGGGTTGGGACTGAGGAGGGAAAGAAAGGAGTCGTGGTAGATGAGGAAAGGCTTGGGTTGGGGGTCGGAAGGGTGGGTCGGGGAGAGTTGGTTCCTTGTCGGTGTCAGCTTTGATACCTGATAGAAATCCATGAGGGGCCTGTACTGCCGTAGTGCTTGGCTTTGTCGATTCACACGCTGCCACGTTCGGCTGTCGGGCCATAACCGCTGTTGCTGTGGAGCTGGGGATGAGTTTCTCGAATTGGCCTTGGATGATGGATGACCACTGCTTCGCTTCCCTGAAGATTTGGAGTCATCAGAAAAGGATACTTTGTGGCCTGTAGACAAGATTCCATTAACTCTCGTCCCGTTGGCCGTTTTCGGTCTATTCCACAAAGCAGACATGAGCTTGTTTTATAACGATAACTTGATCGGTAGCATTTAATAAGCGCTCGAATAAAATCTATGAATGACAACAGGTGCGAGTACGAGTACACGGGGTTTTGTATGATAGGGAAACGGAAAGCAGGCAGAAAGAAGGCAATAACCGGATTGAGGTAGGAGTACGGCGAGTACGGCGAGTACGGCAAGTGCAGCACCGTCGGTTTGGCTTGTCGCTACTTTTGGAAAAAGAACGAAGAAGATCGGCTCACCTTTCCTGGCAGTGGTAGCATCGGCTCCGGTCTGATTGACATTACTACTACTATCAATCTTACTTTTGCTCCGGTTCTGGGCAAACTGAGCGTCGTTGGATTCGGATCCGTGACAGGGTGGGCAAGTCTGTTTCCTCCGCTGACGTAGGAGGCTACCGAAAACGTTATCGCAAAGCCGGAGAGTCGGGAACGATCCCGATAGACTGCCAAACACTTGCATTATTCATTCCCTGATGAATCCAGCAGATATGAATACTCGATCGAAATAATGATGATCGTATCAATGGTGATAGAGAGAGAGAAAGAGAGAGGAAAAGAGAGAGAGAGAGAGAGAGAGAGAGAAAAAGACAGATCGAAAACACCTCGCATGTTCTTTTCGGCTGTATAGAGATTTCATTCTTACAACTCCACCTCTAACTTTGGTCGTTGATTGCGCAAAAGTCGCGTGTTGGAGAGATGACGCAAAACCTGTCAAACCCATCGGACGTCCGAGGGATCGTCCATCGCCCATCCATGATACATAATACATGGTACATGATACATGGTACATGGTATCGTACCACGAGTACTACGTACCTCAAAGTAGATGCCTCCACGTGCGGAGCTATCGGTTGAGCCGGTTCTGATGTGCAGCGGCTGCGGCACAGCTAGCGCTCCATTCAATGATCTGCAAAGTGTGTACTGCATCTACGTAGTATCCCCGCTGTGAAGTCCTCCGTATCTACTGAGTATCGTTCAGGTAAGGATGTACTGCACACGAACCACTCGAGTGGCAATGTCTGGGTATTCAAACATCAAACATATTCACGAACTGGTTCAGAAAAAGCAAGATGACGCATGCGTTGCAAGACAGTACCGCAGACACCCTTGGGCGAGTGAAAGAACAAGGAAGTTTACAACTCATCCCCATCCCGATCATGTCCAAGAATGCTCCAAATGCCCTCGAAACCAGCCATAACCACCTCCACCTCCACCTCCTCCGTCCCCCACCCAATACTCACATGCTATCCTCCCGCCATCGACTCCGAACCCTTTGCCACCCCTCTTTCTCGCTCAGTCCGCCCCGATGCTCCATCCCGAGTCCCCGCTCCACCCATTCTTGACTACCCATCTCGCTCAATCGGCTGAGTGCGCGAGAAAAGGCAAACCTTTCCTCATCTCCCGAAAAGATGTCGCTGTTCTTCAACATCTTCATGTTCATCCCGAGATCATCCATCATCTGACGCATAGTGTCATCCACCCCCTCGTGCTCCTCTGCTTGATCCAGAGCTCCACTCTTTCGCCCTCCTTCGAGAGCGTCGTCAATCTCGGATCGGGACATGAATAGCTGATAGATGGGCACGGCACTGGTCAACACCAGCTTGGCTCGGCTTTCGTAGAGCGCGTCGATGAACGTGATGAATCTTCGAGCCAAATCTCTCTCTCGATGCGTCATGCCCGGTACTCCTGTAATGACAAAGCCATCGTAGCTCCTCGCCAATTCCAGGTAATCGGCTGCACCGGTCGCCCTGCCGATAAGTTCATCAAAGGTGAACATTGCGGCTGTGCCACTTGCTCGAGGTACCTCAATCTCTCGTCCCCAAACTCGGTGAGTAGCTGGGTGCGGAGGGTCGTTCTCCGGGTCGCCTAGGAAGCGAAACCACTTCTCGACATGAGAAGTTGCGGCCTTGTCTAGAGGGTGATGGTAGACGCCTGACGCAGGTCGAGGGATTTTCCTGTAGTCGGTCGTAGAATCTAGATTGAGCACACGAAGACGGCTCTTGAGAAGGTTGATGCAGGGGATAAACGAGGAACGCTGGATGCCGTTCTTGTAGAGGTCGTTGGGATGTCGATTCGACGTTGTCACGAGGACTACTCCATGAGACATGAGAGCTTCGAGTAAACTGTTCTTGATCAGTCCCACTGCCTATAATAAATGTTGGTGATACGCACCTCCTCAATATCATAGCGTCAGCAACGTCTGTACACTGAAACTCATCTAGACACAGCACGCCCCCCTTCTCGGCAATATCTGCCGCAACGTAAAACATAGCATCCAGATCACTCCCATGTTCCATCTTTATTTGATGCAGCCTCTTATGTACGTCTTGCATGAAATTGTGAAAATGTATGCGTGTCTTCGAGGTAACATGGTACGGTAAGGTGTCGTAAAATATGTCCATGAGCATGGTCTTTCCGCTTCCAACATCGCCATGCATGTAAAGGCCCTTTGGTAAATTCGCGGGTATCTGAGTTGCACGTCGCTTCGGCGATTTGCGATGGAAGAGGGATCCGAGGAAGGATTGCGGGTACGGTCTGAGGGATTCGATACTGGGGTGCACAACCTTGGGTGGATGGTAGTCAATTAGCATGTCGTGGAGATCCTGTAAGCTTTGTACGATGCCTATACCGTCGAGCGTAATCAGTAATCGTAGGTTCAAGGGCGATATCAACAAGTCGCACCTCGCTGATGCTCATCATCTCTGAGCTGATGAGAGCGGACGCGATTGTCATACTCATCCAATGGACCCCGCGAGTCAGAATTAGCTGAAGTGGGTATTAGCTTTTTGTCAAGAACCCAGGGCCACGGATCAGGAAAGAACAGGTTCGTACCAGTGCTCACCGTAGCCAAGTGCCTGGTATGCCGGAAAAGCTTTGACGAACGTCTCGGTATGCTCGCACCGGCGCCGGTCTGGCGTAACGACCCGGCATGGTGCAGTGTTGAGTTTGCTTCTTGTCTTACGGAGCCAAGACACTTGTCACACAGCGATCGTTTGCCTGACTGAGAACCGAACGGAACTGTTGTAACCACTTCATGGAGTGTTCGGTACAATATTCTAAAACGCGTTGGTGATTTCATGTTAAGAGGGCGGGAGCCTTCGCAGGAGCGGGTATGTATGCTATCGGAAGCTCGAAGGCTTTTCAAAGCAAGAGAGCACCAAGCCAGTAATTCCAGACATAGTTTTCGAAGAATTCAGAAAGAAGAAAATGATTTACAAAGTTGCTTGCCCACAACTCATTACCAAGATTTGAGAGATGAAGTGGGGTCAGGGGAAGGCGTGGCCGGGGACGGGTATTTTGCACGGTTAGGTCATTGGACGGGGACTCGTGGGGGAATTGTTGGCATGTCAGTGAGTTAAGCTGATCATTCGAATCAAAGTCATATATTTGAGCTATTCGCATTTCCGAGTTGCAAATTTTGTACCCTAGACTGGAAAAATCAAGCAGGCCGACATGCTCCTGACCTAAACTCCAAGCTCGCCGAACACCCCTTAAGATCTAACCGTACCATGACCCAAGGTTCGTTGAAACCAAAAACAAAAAGGCTTAAACCAAGTCTCAAGAAGAAGATGCAAGTTGGCCGCCAAAGATACGCTCCGAAAAACACTCATCGCTGTAAATGTGTACCAAGAAGAAAGAGGCAGTCATTTAACGGGTTTAGAATCAGGTGAGCCCAACGTATAACGCCAATTTGGGGTTCCTCGTTAATGCCATATCAAGGTCGCTATCACTCATAAGCTCAGCGTAGTTTCCACTAGGTTCATCTTTGTATTGGATCATAAGATCGTCTTGAACCTTTAATCGATCCTTTAGTTTGTCTTTGAGTTGGAGGAAGCTGATGTCGCTTGGAACTCTGATGGCAATTACATCATCTTCAAAATGTACTTTGATCTTGAGCGCGCCAGAAGAGGCTACATTGGTGGTGGACGTATTCGGAGCAGAGTTGGCAGGTGTAGACTGAGGAGTGCCTGATGATGTGCCGGAGGTCTGGGTGAGAGAAGAAGGCTGCCGATTAATGACACTCTGTTGTTGGTAATTCGGTTGTCCTGGCTGTATTCCATTCGCAGCAGACACAGAAGGTTGACTACGTTGATGATTGACACGCTGTTGAGGAGGCAACATAGCTCCGGCCGGGTATCCATTGCCGTTCATCTGCCCTTGAGATGATTGCCGCGAAGCAGTGCGAGATAGAGAATCCGGAGCCGATGATTGCTGTGACGCGCTCGAGAGGCGGAAATCGTCACTCACGTTTCGAGGATCTAGTTCGAAGTCGCCCTCACGGGGCGCGAACAGCTCACGGACAAGCTGACATTTTGATATATACGGCGGCAATGCTAGGAGTTTCTTTACATAATCATTAAGGCTTTCCCGTCGACCGTTTGAAATTGCATCCGTTACATAAGTGACTGGTCCTGGCATATATGGTAAGATCCTGTTGCCGCCGTTCGAATCGGCCTCCCTGGGAAACTCTTGCAACAGTGCAATCTGGAAATCATAGAAATTCTGATAGAACCGAGACAGCTCCCAGTATCGCCCATCCTCTAGCTGGCACTCGATGATGTACCAGTATTTGTCATTCTCAAAGCAGTATCGGGGTATTGATGCGGAGATAGGGGCAGGTAGAGTGCGATTTGACTGTCGGTTATATGTGTTCTGTGTGCTTCTGCTATTGTTTCTTTGATGATAGTTCTGACCCTGCACCTGACTGGTTAGCGGCGGCTACTCTTTCATCCCAGTCGGAAACCTACAGATGAACTCCCATTCGTACCCGCGTACGGCTGGCTTCCATTGTTCAGACTCATCCTCTCCAGATCTCGCGCCGTTGAGGCGCCACTTGCTGCTTCGATTTTCCCTAGCGTGATGCTACCAATCTTGTAGTCTGCAACCTTTTTCTTCCATTCCTCGACCGTTGGCACACCCGCTCTTGCGACAGCACCTTGAACATCCGGGACGGCTTGCCCTGTCGTCATATCCCTTATCTCAATGAACGAGACTGGTATAAGACCAGGTCCACCCAGTCTTCCAATAGGCTTCGCCACAAACCACTCGGGATTCGATTGGGCAATTACGATAATGGCCTCTCCAGCTTTGGCCTCTAGCTCGTCCGGCCGTTCGGCGTTGAAGTCATACTGAACTATTCCATACACCATTGGACTAGAACCTCTCCCCATGCTGGATGTCCTTTTATGCCCTGTACCTTTTGCAGTAGTGTTCGAATCTTGTCTGCTGTGCCCACCTTTCTCTGAATATCCCGAATCGTGTGATGGTATAATGTTGGTAGCGCCAGATGCGGCTGAGCCCCCACTTTCCCTTTCTGTCTTCCCTATGATCTCGAAGAACGACACTGGAACCAACCCTCGAGCGGTCGGTATCAAAGGGTTGCAGGCTTCATACCAGTCGGGGTCGTCCTCGCGACTAATGACATGAAAAAAGTCGCCTTTGTGGAAAACCAACTCTTCGGTATTGTTTGGATCTGGGTCATAGTCGTATAACGCTTTGATGACCTGTACCCGATCTCATGTGTTAGCTTACGCATAAACAAGGCTAGCGGTAAGGTGAGCGCTGCAGACCTTCTTCGGCGGTACAATTGCTATCGCAGACTTAGGCGTGATAGAGATGTGTCTACTTGGGTCGGTTTTTCCCCCCTTGACGGAGCGTCGGAACGCCTGTGTAGAGCCGGTCAAACCTTGATCAGAATGTGGGGTTCAAGTTCCCAAGGCCTTGGGTCTAAGTGTACACACCTTCATTGTCTGTCGGCCACGGACGCCAGGGGTAGTGCGATTTCTTTCTCATTCAAGTATGCCTTGCGCGTCCCAAGCAATCTGAACTGCCAAAGATTGTAAGATGATAGTCATGCGACCGGAGGAATTCTGGCGGGATTGGAGAGAGTGGAGTTGATGGGGTCGTATGATAGTCCCCGTAGTCTTGGTACGAGTACTCGTTACTCTCGGTACTGTAATAATAGACTGAGATGAGGGGTCTTTCTGAGACAATGGCGATAAATTAAGCTTCGTGGAGACTTTTCTATCGATTAACGATAGAACCTGGTAGGGTGCAATCAAACTCTTGATGAGGAGCCAAGAAAAGATATCCTTTCCAAGGGAGAGTGAATATTCAGGGAGAAGTTCGCGCAACTCTGCCTGACAGTCTAGGCAGTAGGTATCTAATTAAAATGCAAGGTGCGTATCCGCAGCCCGCAGCCTGCAGGATGATTCAATCAGGTACTTGCAACGCCCAAATGAAGAACTTGCCTATCCACTTCTGTAGAAGATGGGAAATCCGTAATAATGGGATTGGAGTTGGCGTGGCCTGCTCTAAGTCAAACTACTGATATCATCACAGCATCTAATTATTGGGCTGTACAAAGTCTGCAAAATCTAAGCCATACCTACATGGCATAATGACCAAACTTGTAAAGCCCGTAGGAATGACTAACTACGGTAAATGATTGTAGAGTGACTAATACCAGACCCTTCCATGAGCCTTCTTTACTCCCGGGAACTCTAAATTTCACGCTCGCTGCGACAAGCTGGTGTTGTAAATTCCAATTCGCAGACAATGTACTTGATTTCGTCGGGCATTGGCAGTCTTCCAGCTGTTGTGCTGCGCATCTTTGAAGCGAGGGCTGCCATCAGAAAGCACGAAGCGCCACTTGGCACGCTGCAACCTTCGGCCACATCACCCTAAAGGCATATACCCTGTCGTTTACCTGAACGGATATGTGGCGAACAAGGGAATTCAAAGGCAGCAGAGGGGAAAAACATCACGTCTGCAGCGTTCGAGAACCCGAAAGAACACTTCATCGCCTTTGATGACAGGTTGCCATAACAGTGATGAGCTATGATATGTACAGGTAACTTTGAAGCCATGACACTCCCTAAGTACAAAGACATCTGTGAAGATGGTAAAGGATGCTCAAGTTTGTGATAGGTAAACCTAGGAGCTGATTCGCCAAACACCTGAGACGAGGCCGCACTTCAGCTGGACGGCGAGGGACTTGACACTAAGAATTAGTAGGATGACAGCTTGTATCCGAACACCACGCTTGTGCTGGGCAACCGAAATAAAGATGTATGAGTATTGGAAATCGTAAAGGTAACCTTTTGCGCGGTAGAAAGAAAGAATAAGATAAGCGACGACGAGCGTAGCCCAGCGACAGTCGTTGCTCGACAATTTTGACGATTAAAGGGTATACCAAGGGATAAGAAGGAGGCATGCGAAGACCGAGGCACTCGACAATTCGGATAAGAGATCGTAAGGTCATATCTGACCCTTGATGTCCACTTTTTTGAATGCGGCGTCCTTGGCTGGATCGAAGAAGTTGAGAGCTTTGGCAGTAAGAAGCTTCACTTCAGATCCTTCTTCAAGATATACGTGACCGCCATATTCGCATATGAATCTTGCACACTCTTCATCCGACTCGAAACCGAGTTCTTCTGTAACAAAGCGTATTTTAACATCAGTTTTATAGCTATGCATCTGGTCAGTAAATGGTATATCCGCTTGAAGACGTAACGGACTACTCACGCTCTGCAAATGGTTGTTAGAGCAGCTAGGCGTTCGCGAGCAACAAACATGTCCATTAAGTAGGCTCCCATGTTGGGTGTCTCGAGGTATAGCTTAAAGAATCTGTGATAATTCCCCAACGCTAATGCCGAACGTGCGTCTAGCGCATGCTTCACTGCTGAGTCTTTCTTCTCTACTGCTGTTAGATCTGCCAGAACGTCGTTCATGTCGACTCGATTACATGTATGAATGAAATAGAGTATACGATAAGCCTTGAATTCTTCAGGATGTCCTCCGGAACACTGCGAATACAGCGCCCTTAGCTGTGTTTGGCACTGGTTATACTCACCCAAATCCCCCTTCTCCAGAGCAATTCTTGCATGAATTTCATAGACATTGACTGTGAATTCTGTCTTTATGTGTTGGACAGTCAAATCTTGACGGAGTGATTTGAACTGATCACAGATGTAGGCATAATTATTTTCTTTCTTCCACTTCTTTTTAAGAAGCTCTAGTGTCTTCTGTAAGACTGGCAGTGGACGGACGAGTTCCGGATTTGGTGCCGAAGTTAGCCTAAGATATCTCTTCTCCAAGTCTTGACATTGACCTATGAGTGGACCTTGGATAACGGGCGGTTCGATTTGTGCGGATGCGAAAGGTTGCTGTGACATGAACCCAGGATGGTTGTCTTCGAAGCGCTTTTTTCGATTGTCCAGATTGCTATGGAACTTACTTGATCCTTGTGTTGGTACATCATTACGTTGGCGCTTATCTGGATAAGAAATTCGGTCCTCAAACACGTTACGAACGTTAGTATTCCGCCAAGGTAGTGGTTTCTCGCCGTTTCCTGCAGGGTCCCAGCCTGAGGATTTCCTCTTCTTCGACGGAGTATCGATGCTTTGGTTATTAGTTTCTTGTACGATAGGAGTAGAATGACCATTTGACCAAGGTGAGTGAACGGGGAAATGTGTAGGCTTTACACGCTCATCCAATATCATTTGCTGAGGGAGCGGTAGCTTCTCCCAATCAACGCTGCGCAGAGTTTCACTTCCCGCTGACTCCGAAATAACTTGCTTCAGTTTGGACTCCATTTCTGATCGTGTTACACCAGGCAGATTGTTCTCTGTTGCAAAGGCTTTTTGCACGTATTGGCGAACAGCTGTAGGCCACTCTCGTTTTGACCTATCCGAGCTTGAATTATTGGCTATTGAAGTTCGCGGTGATGGCGCTAGTTGTACGGTCTCGGTCGGCGGTCTTGCGAAAGTACGTCTCGCAGAAACCGAAGTGAATACGCCATTCGCTGTAGAACTGTGAGCAATGAATTTAGAATTGGCCCGAACGACTTTACTTACAAGCCATATTTTGTGATTCAAGGAGGCTCTACCGCCAAGGCGTGGCCGCTGTCATTAAAGTAAATCAGTTATCAAGCGGATGATGAGCAGAGGACGTACAACTTCTGGGTTTCTTAAAGACAAATTAACCTGAAGGTCGGGTAGTTTCTGTCAACACGACGATGGTGAGGAACACGGTGAAGGTAAAAAAGTAATGTAAGGAATCGATGAGCCGAAAGTTACGGCTAGCTTGGTATTACAGTAGCATAACATTCAAACGGGAGTTTCCGTTATCGCGGACCTGGCGTGCCTGAATACTTACGAAGGCTTTGAAAAGAGAGTCTCACGCGCGACGAGGCCATGATCCTGAATGTTCCTCCAGCCACTGGATTTAACTACCGCTCTACGGCCACTGCTATTGCCTGATGAGACGCTATTATTTGTTCAAGACTCCGTTGGATTGTATGAAGGGTAAAGAAACCACAGTTTACCATTCTATACCGCATCTGCTATCCCTAAGATGCTGACTTATACTCTCCAATAGTAAATACAAGATCCCAAATCTTCAAGACGGCCATGCATACCTTACGTCCCACCGGGCTTGCTACGTTGACAGGCTGGAGCCAAGGAAGAGCTCGATAGCAATCGAGCTCAAGGGAGTTGAAAAATACGAGTTCTATGTATTATTTAGATTCTTTCTTCCAATGCAAAGAGCGAGGCTCATAGGATCTAGGCGGGGTTTCTCAAATCTTCTGCAAAGGTAACGTTTTATCCAAAAGCGGCGAAGCGTTCATCGATACAGAATTGGAGTCAATCGACCTCTCAATACACCACATACAACCCTTCACGTAGCTCTACTTCTTCTCCGATACCTCGAGGAATCAGTAATGGGGCAAGCACGCCGAGACCAAGTAACGCTACCTGGATCTGTACGATCTGTTCGTTCTCGAACCCCGTGCCTACGAATTTCGACGCTGGTACCGCGAATGCAAATACGCCTCTGCCACCATGCTTAGCTTGTGGAATAAAGCCTTCACTCGCTCACGTCTTGAAGGCAGCCATTTCTAATGCTTCCGGACATCAGGCATCTCCAGTGCCAAGCTCTCCTTCTCAAAGCTTGAGCCAAGCTCCTCCTCAGCCTCTCGTCGAAAGTCATGGTCAGTTCAGGGACGGCTCTACGAATGAGTACTACAAACCACATGTCAGCAGCTCCTCTTCCTCACCGCAAGAGTCCAAATTCCAATGCCCTCGATGTACGTTTCTCAACCATTCATCCTTACTAGCATGCGAACTTTGTGGTGCACCTCTTGTCGTCTCCGAAACTCTCAATAGCGGAAGCTCTAAGCATGACAACATGCGTCCTGAGTCCCCGGGTCCATCCTTGAATGGCGCTAATTCAGGCTTTGAAAACATTTCAGAGTGTATCAAATTTTCTTTCCGAGCTGGAGGCGAGAAAATCTTCCACGAAAGACTGAAAGGGGCAATGGTACAGCGAAAATGGCTTTTGCAAAATGCCCCTCCTGTGCCACCGCCAAACCACTCATCAAGCACCCTCCCATCGGATCCCCTCGCACTAAACGGTCACGAAGGACAACCCTTCCCAGAGCGCCCGAAAGTTGTCGGCATTGCCGGCCTCGAGACCCGCGGCCAAGAACTTCGTAAAAAGAACGAACGCGTGATCGGCACCGCCTTCTCCGACCTCGAAGCCCTCATGGCTTCCGCTAAAGAAATCATCGCCCTTGCCGAATCCTTCGCCGCGACGAGCAAGTCCCCAGACTCCTCCACAGATGAAGATCGCCTCCTCCTCGAATCCGCCACCGCCCTCAGCATGGTCACCACAAAATCTATGCTCGGCTCCTCCGGAACCTCCTCCACCTCCCTCTACCTTTCCGAGCTCTCACGGAACCTCGCCGAATACCTCACCGATGACACCAAGGGGATACTGAAAAAGGAAGGCGGCATCATTTCCCTGACAGACCTCTGGGCAATGTTCAACCGCGCCCGGGGCGGCGTCGAGCTCATCTCTCCCAGCGATCTCGAGAAAGCAGCGCGTCTGTGGGAAACCCTGCACCTGCCCGTGCGCCTGCGGCAGTTTAAAAATGGCCTGTTGGTCGTGCAGCGCCACGATCGCACCGACGAGAAAACCATCGCGCAGATACTCGCTTGGATGAAGGAGCTGCGCGAGCAGCTGCCTGTGGAGGGGGAGGTTGTGCCGTGGGATTGGCAGACTTTCGGGAGAGGGGTTACGGCGATGGAGGCGGCGAGGAGGTTTGGGTGGAGCTTGGGGGTTGCGAGTGAGGAGTTGGAGATGGCGGAGATGGCGGGGGCGTTGTGGAGGGAGGAGGGGGTGGAAGGGGTGAGGTGGTGGGAGAATTGGTTG
>JAABUO010004720.1_pt1 | contig 16018 bp, 18 predicted proteins | sample 5559291 | NCBI WGS metagenome assembly JAABUO01 (sample SAMN10711878, study PRJNA513372) | rock metagenome | isolation source: Antarctica rocks | place: Antarctica: Victoria Land, Finger Mt sud
GCGGCCCGCCGCCCAGAACACGCCGACCGCTGCGCCCACCACCACTGCCGTGCGCGCGCCCGCCTGCCGCGCCGGAAGCCGGCTCTCGCTTGTGGCCCTGCGCTTGCAATTGTGCATGAAACAACGCAGGGTGTGCTGGCGGTGCCGGCCGCAGGCCCAACGTCACGGCTTCACAGCAGGCATGGCGGGCCGCGCCTTAACGCGCATGCCCGCCGCCGCAGGCATCTGCCGCAGCGCCCAGCCGAACGGCCGCGCGGGCAGCGCCATGACGCGGCCGACGAGCGCGCCGGCCGTCACGCCGAGCACGACGCTCGTGGCCAGGCTGGCCAGCGGGCCCGCCAGGCTCGCCAGGCGAATATGCTCGTGCGCGTTGCGCATCACCTGCGCGCGCGGCGTGCGCGCGGTGGATGCGTGACGGGAGCGCGTAAGGTATGCGAGCGCGCTCAATCACGCTGATGCAGATGGCCCCACATGTGCATGAGACCCAACACGGTCTGCTGGAGATACCAGCCACTAGAATACCCATGCTTTATCTGCTCAGTTGTTTGCCACTGGGCCACTAATCTACATCTTTTCATCTACATCTGATAACAGTTTTTGGTGCAGCCAGAACACAGATACACTGACCGGCATGCAGCTGTGAAGACACAAAGCGGGGGACCATGCGTCGACAACCGCACGCACCAGCGCGGACAGCTCGATATTGAGCGAGAAGCAGATGAAGACCAGGACGTCCTTGGTGACAACGACCGCCATCACCAGCGAGCAGTACGGTCCGCGGCCCTCCGTCTCCTTCAGCACCGCAATCTGCGCGCACGCCGCCAGCCTCACAGTTGCGACCTCAAGCAAAAAGACGCATGACCCCATGCCGTGCATATATATACACAGATGCGAAGATGTTTCCAACCCAAGAACTGCTCAGTCCTCCTCCATTCAAAACCTGAAGCTGACGCCACAACAAACAGCTGGGGCGCAAGGCAGCCTCGCAAAGTGCTGACCGCTGTCTCCGCAGAGCACCCACGCAAGCTGGCGACGCTCTTGCCGGTGGCGGGACGGGGCGGCGGCGCGCCATGGACGCGGGCGAGCGCGCGATCGCGAGCGTGGCGGCCATGCTGGCGAAGGTCTGCACGTGCCGCCAGGGCCGGCCGCGCAGCAGCGGCAGCGCCGGCGCGAGCGCCAGCAGCGCCGCGTACACCAGCCCGTAGCTGGCCAGCGACACGCCCAGCGTCACGTACAGCACCTGCGGGCGCGGCGCGCGGGGCGGGTGTTGGGTAGGGTGCGTGTAGGGTGGTACTTGTCCCGCCCGCCCCAGGACCCTGCCAGTGCGGGCGCCCCTGACTACTGCGACTGTGCTCCCCGCTCGGCCAAAGCCTGGCAGCGGGGCGGGTCGGCGAAGCATGCGGCAGTCCTGGGCCGCGCGTCACGTCTAGGGGCCAACGCAGCCGAAGGGGGACCTTGCACCTCCTCTGCTGGCACACTCGCTACACAGCCCGACCTCCCGCTTCCCTCCCCAAGCCGATGACAATGCAGGGGCGCCCCGCGCAGACATGACAGGCACAGAGGGGAGCAGCGCATGCTAGCTTGAGGCTGCGAGCTGCGGCGCCCTTCCGCGCACCTGCCCCCGGATGCGCCGCAGCTCGGCCCACTGCAGCTCCGCGCCCGCGGCGAAGGCTATGACGGCCAGGCAGGCGCGGTCCACCTGCCGTGCGCGGCAAGGCCGCTCGTGCACAGCACAGGCCGGCTCGCGCATGGCGCAGGCCGCCTCGCGCGCAGCGCAGTCCGCGGCATGCGCAGTGCACGCCAGGTGCGAGCCTCGCGCCCGGCGCCGGGGCGCGTGCGCCTGGGAACCCAAGGCGCCGGCCGCCTTCCCAGCATTGTGCATGGCGGCCAAGGCAGGCGCGGCGCCGCAGGCTGGGGTCACAGGGAGCCCCAAGCGGGAGCGGCGGGGTCTGCGGTCGGCGCGCACGCACCACGGCCAGGCTCGGCAGGCCCTCAGCCCGCAGCAGGTTGAGCCCAAAGGGCCCCACGAGCACGCCGCCCAGCACGTAGCCGGTGATGAGCGGCAGGCGCAGCGCCTGCAGGCAGGCTTTGCACGGCTCAGTGCGCTCGGCAGCGAGCGACACAGACCAGGCAGGCTCCGCGTTCGGCGGCTTTGTGGTGCTGGCTATTCTCACCCAGAATAGCCATCACCACAGCGTTTAGCCGCTCGCGCTGCCAGGCTGATAACCAGAGCCGAGGCGCGCGGTCGGGCAGGCACCTGGGCCAGGCGCCCGGCGGTGAGGAGCGCCGGCGCCAGCATCGCCAGGACGCACAGGTGCAGCGCCACGGCTGCCATCGCGGCCAGAGTGCTGCGCCCGGGTCAGTGCGTGCTCAAGCGCAGCCATGGCTGCCCATCGATCATGCTCGTGGCCGCGAGCTTGTCAAGAGGCGTGGGGTTTCCCCGACTCCTGCCTCCATCTGCCAGCACGTGCGCCTACAGAAGCTCCGCCACTGTGTAGCAAGCGCCTGGCAGGCAGCGCTGATTTCCCAAAGCTTGTGTTACAGCGTGTGCTGCGTGGTCAGCTAGCACTACCAGCTTCTGTCTTGGTCTGCCAGAATTATTGCCGAGCAAGATGTCTGTACAGGCCTGCTTTCACGGGGTGGCTCGGACAGCAGGACCTACCTGATGCGCAGCACAGCAGGAAACCTCCCTCGGACGACCAAGTGCAACAGTGCAAGAGGGCGAGTGAGGGCGACTGGGTCACTAGAGCGAGCTCGAGAGTGCCGCCCGGGCAGCAGCGCATGATTGTCTGGTGCTGTGAGCGCTGGCTTGTGCTGCATGAAGCGCCCGCCCAGATGTCTAAGTCCAGAGACCGCCTGAGCTGAGCACAGTCCAGATGCCTACAAGCGTCACGATACCAGACACTGGTTTTGTGGTAGATGGATTCAGGCATCCGCCGGGGCCGCTTGTGAGTGCATACTTCCTCACGCACGCGCACGCAGGTATGCAGCACCCACACTGCGCGCAAAGGCATCCTCAACAGCTTCACTGGGTTCATACTGGTGTGCTCTGCGCGCGCCAGACCACTATGCAGGACTAAGTGACACATGGCGTTCGGGCATCATCTACTGCAGGCGTGCCTCCAGCGCCTGTATTTATAGAGGCTGCAGTTGTGTGTTCAAGCGGAGGTGCTGCTACAGACACTGTGCAGCCCCAAGAGTGCGCGACGCGCCACGCGTGCTGACCGCCTTGCATGGCTGCTCGGCAGTGAGGTCACGGCGCGCCTGGCGGTGGCGATAGTGCAAGTCAGCCCGGACCTGCTGCGGCCGCTGCCTATGAACACGCCGGTGACTGTGCAAGGCGCGCGCCCCTGCTGTGCTGTTCACACCGTGGGTGCCCCACTGGAGCCTCAGGAGGCTGCTGCAGCACCCCACCTCAGGCTTGCCCCCCGTGCATAGTTGCTGGTCTGTTCTGTACATGAGAACACAGCCTGGTGTGATTAAGTGATCCGCCCCGGCTCCGCGGGGCCCCCTGACGCTCGCGGTCCCGACTACAGTCCGGGGCACCAACGTGCGGCAGGCAGCGCGGGGCGCCGGGCGGCGCCGGCGCAAGTGACGCTGGCGGCGCGCGCGACGCGCGCCCTGCCCTTCACCTAACCCACAACATCGCGCGCCAGGCCTGTGCGGGCCGGTGGAGGTGACGCTGGTGGACGCCAACCACTGCCCCGGCGCGGCGCAGCTGCTGTTCGCGCTGCCGGGCGGGCGGCGCTACGTGCACGTCGGCGACTTCCGCTTCCACGCGCGCATGCTGGCCGACGCGCGCCTGGCCGCCTTCCAGCGCGCGGACGCGCTGTACCTGGACACCACCTACTGCAAGCCCGCGCACTGCTTCCCGCTGCAGGCGCGCGGTCGCGGCCGCGCGCGCGCGCGCGCCACCGCCCCTGCTGCGCCGCCCGGGCGCCGCCTTGCTTGCACGCCAGCCGCATCGTCCCGCTGCATGCGCGCTCCTGCGCGTCCCGCCCGTGCCGACGCGCGCCGTCGCCGGCGCGGCCGCGGAAGCGCGCGCAGAGCATGCTCGCTGGTGGGCCTGCGCATGTGCGCGCCGCTGGCACGCGCACCTGGCTCCGCGCATTTCGGTGCACTGTTGACGCCTGGCGTGCGGGACGGCGCGCGTACAGGAGGATGCGGTGGAGTATGTGGCGGCCACGCTGCACAGGCTCATGAAGGAGGCGGAGGCCGAAGGCATCCGCCGCCTCTTCCTGATCTCGGTGCGCGCCCGGAGGCCCCTGCGCGCTGCCACTCAGCTTTGTTGGACAAATGGCACGAAACCCATAGAGATTGCTTCGTAAGACATCATGAGATTAGCCAGCTCTGGCCGAGTTGCCGCGCTGGCTCGCCGCCCCTGGCTCGCAAGGCGCTGCACCCGCCCGCGCTGCTCTGATCCAGCGTGTGCTGGGGGTTGGCGCTCCAGACGTACGTCATCGGCAAGGAGCGCGTCCTCGTGGAGGCGCGCGCCCGCGCCCCCCCCGCCTCGACACGCTCTGCCACACACCCAGAATCAGATTTTGTGCTGAACACCTTGTTGTACTGGAAACCCTGTTGAGCAGGCACGGAGCCCGGCAGGTGCACCGGAGGTGCAAGTGCCCGCTGTACGTGCCGGAGCGCAAGCTGGGCATCATGCGCTGCCTGGACTGGCCGGGTGCGGCCCACACCTTCTTCGTGCGCTTGCTTGGGCTGCTGCTGCGTCCAGCACGTGCCGCGCCGCCTCGCTCGCTGGCCTCGCGGCCGCTGAGTGCCCGGCGGCGCTCGTTTTTTAGAACGCCCCTGTGGCTCTGTTCGACGCGCGCTTGTAGGTTGTCAACCCGCATTGTCATCTTTATTCTTTTTTGGCCTCCAACAAAGCGCGGAGCTTGCAGGGCCTGTGCTCCATGCTAGCATGCTGTAGAGTACCCACGGGCATGCACTCCGCACGCAGACATCGACATCGAGGAGCTCTTTACCTCTGACCCGCAGGCGACGCTCGTGCACGTCACCGGCTGGGGCGTCTTGGGTGCGCGGCTGGCCGAATCAGACCCGTCGTCGCACAGCCTGACACAGCCGCCTGCAGCTCCTGCCAGGAGGGCGGCGAGGGTGTCCCGTCCCAGGGCCGTTGAACAGCGCGGGCGTGAGTATGAAGTGTGCGCGTGTACAGATAATACGTGTACGCATACTCAGTTTGTGCACAAAACGCAGGGCTCTCATCCGGGGCAACCTCGTCGAACACCTAGCCTGCACTGCTGCATGCGCTGCACGCGCCGCCTGAGAAGGGGTCACTCTGCGTGTAGGCGAGGCGTTCCCCTTCTTCAAGCCCAACTTCACGCGCATGGAGTCCTACCGGGCGGACATGGGCGCCGACGACGTGAGGCGCCCACCGCTTGCTTGTAGCATATTGTCTATGAAGCGCCTGTAAAGCATGTATCTTTGAAGCACAGCCCGTGTGATGGTTATATGTTCGAGTGTGATATCCTTGCACTTGCTTCCCATAGAAATAGGGCCTGAGTGGATCCTGCTCAAGTGGTCTGTGTGACTCAACGTGGCGCGGGATGAGGGCCCAGGGAGGCACGACGTGCACTGCTCGGCTGTTGTCCTTTGCACTTTTGCCCCCTACGCTTGCCCGTGCATCAGCCATCGTGCTAACATGCCCCGCTGTGAGGCGCGAGCAAGCGCGCCCGGAAGCGCCTGCCAGCAGGCGAAGGGCGGGCGGCGAGCGCCGCCCCTCCGGCCTGCGCTCAGGCGCGGCGCCGGCGCGCCGGCGCGCGCAGGTCGTCGGCGTCGTGCCGACCGGCTGGACGTTCCAGATGAAGAAGGCGGCGTACCCCGTGCGCTCCAAGGGCGCCGCGCACATCCACCTCGTGCCCTACAGCGAGCACAGCAGCTTTGCCGAGCTGCAGGAGTACGTGCGCTTCATGCGCCCCGTCCAGGCGCGCCCCCGGCCCCTCCCCTAATCCTAACCCTACTCCGCCGCGCCGTGCCCGCTGGGCCTGCGCCAGGCCCTGCGCCAGGCCCTGCGCCAAGATCCGGGCGGGCGGCCAGGGCCGCGCTCGCCGTGCACGCCGTGGCCGCCGGGCGGTCGCGCGGCTGGGCAGCCCAGGGCGCGCTATTGCATGGCGCGCGCGGCGCCCACGCCTGTCCGCGGCGCAGGTGGTCCCGACGGTCGGCGTGGAGGGCGCGGACGGCGAGCGCAAGCTGCGCGCGCAGCTGCGCCACTTCCGCCACCTGCTCGACGCGCCGGGCGCGGGCAAGGCCGCGTTTGCGCGCCTGTGGGGCCGCGCCGGCACCCGCGGCGGCGGCGGCAGTGGCGACGCCGACCAGGCCGCTGCCGACGCTGTGGAGGCCGCGGACGAGGCCGCCGCGGACGCGGCGGACGAGGCGGCGGCGGCGGCGGAGGAGGCCGCCCAGGGCGCGGGCGGGGCTGCGCCGGCGCCCGAGGCGGCGGGTGCGGCAGCGGGCGGGGCGGAGGGCGCGCGCGGCGCTGCCGCGGCTGCTGCCGCGGGCGCGGCGGGCGGCGGGCTGCTTGAGCGCGGCAGCGCCAGCGAGGCAGAAGGCAGCGGCTGCGGCGAGGCGGCGGCCGCGGCGCGGGCGACCGCGGACGATGACGCGGTGTCAATCAGCAGCGACGGCTCCGCGCCCGGCGCCGCCGCAGCCGAGCCCCAAGCGGGGCTCCGCGGCGCCAGCAACGGCAGGGGCGGCGCCGCCAGCGCGACGGAGGCCGCCGCGCTGGAAGCCGCGCTGGCCGCCGCTGGCGGCGCTCGCCCAAACGGCGGCTGCAGTGATGCTGGCGCAGGGCCGCCGGATGGCGCAGCGGGCGGGGCGGGCAGCGGCGGGCACCACAAACATGGCAGCGGGGCGGGCAGCAGCGGGGGGCACGAACACGGCGGCGGGGATGATGCACTGGCGCAGTTGCGTGGCGTGCTGGGCGGCGGCCTGCCGGCGGCGGCGGCCGAGGCGCTGCTGCGCGCGGCCGACGGCGACGTCGGCCGCGCGCTGAACGCGCACTTTGAGGCCGCGGCCGGCGCGGCGCGCGGGCCGCACGCCCCGGCTGCCGGGAGGACAGCGGGCGGCGCGGGCGTCGGCGGCGGCGGCGCGCCGCCGGGCTCGCCGCGCGGCGGCGTGGCGCAGCGCGCGGGCGCGGACCGCAAGGCGGCCGACGCCGCGGCCGACGGCAGGAAGCGCAAGGCTGCGCCGCCGGCCGCCAAGGGCGCCAGGGGCGGCGGCAGCGGCGGCGGCGGCGGCGGCTCCAAGAGGGCCAAGCCGAACGCGTCGCAGCGCGCAATAACCAGTTTCTTTGCAGCCTCGCCCAGAGCGGGCGCTGCCGTCAAGGCGGAGCTCGTGGAGGAGGATGGCCGTGGCATGGCCGCAGCGGCGCCCGCAGCTCCACGCTCGGCAGCCGCCAGCGGCATGCCCGTGAAGCGCGAGCGGGAGGCGGCAGACGCGGCGGCGCCGCGCCCTGGGCCCTCGCCGGGGCCGAGCCGGGCAGGGGCGCCGGCGCTCAGCGACGGGGATGCGCAGCCTGCCCCCGCGCCCGGAGCCGCGCTCGCTCCCAAGCCCGAGCCGAGGCCCGGTGAGCCGCAGCCGCACGTGCAGGCCGGGGCGTGTTTGAGCGCGGCGAAGCTCGAGGCAGGCCTGGAGCAGGCAGCGGAGCGGGCTGCAGCGTGCGCCCAGGCAGGGGCGCCGTCGGGGCGCGTGAAAGGGGAACCCGGCGCGGAAACAGCCGGGGCTGCTGCTTCGACAGACCCGCAGCCTGGCGCCGAAGGCGGAGCGCCCGCGGAGCCAGGCAAGACCGGAGCAGCTGTAAAGCCCGAGCGAGCGGCTGTGAGGCCGGGACCGGGCGCCCCGGCCGAGGCGACGGGGCCGGTGAAGGCGGAGGAGGGCACTGGAGGCAAGGAGCCAGCCGCGGCACCGCGTGGCGGCGGCAAGGTGGCGTCGGCGGCGGCGGCGGGCGCGGGCGCGGACGCGCTGGCGGCGTGGGCGCCCGGCAAGCCCGCGCCGTACCTGCATGTGGCGCGGACCCTGCGCGTGCGCGGCCCGCTCAGGATGCGACTTAAACCGGTCAGTGGGGCGGCGCGGGGCTCGCGCACGCACCGCATGCTGCACAGTGCCAGAGCTGGACGTCGCCCACGCTTGCGCCGGCGTCCGCGTGCTGCTGCTGTGGGGAGCTGGCCGTTCCCGGCCGGGGTCACACCGCTTCCAGATGACTGGGCTCGTGGGCGCGCAAGCGCCGCTTGGATGAGCTGCTGAGCCACATGATCGCGACCCTCGAGAACGGAATCAGGAGCTTCAAGGAGGCGACAGAGGGTAAGGAGAAGGCCTGCGCGCCTCTCCCGCCAGCCCTAGAGATGGACGGACAGGCTGCCGAGCAGGGGAGCGCCTGGCAGTCGGCATGCCGGCCGCGCCGGCAGCTGTCGGCTGCCAAGTGCCGACTGCCAGGCACTCCCCTGCTCGGCAGCCTGTCCGTCCCTCTCCAGGGGCACCGTGGCCGGTGGAAGAGGCGCGCGGGCCTTCCCCTCGGCCTCTGCTGCCTCCTTCAAGCTCGTGATCCCATCCTCGAGGGTCGCAATCGTGTGGTCCAGCAGTCGTGCATCTGTTGGTGTTCGCGTGGGCGCGCGCACACCCGCCAGGGCGATGCCGAGCTGGCCAGCCTGCTGCAGCGTCGATCAGGCGCGCACGCCGGGGTGACATGGCCCTCAGGGGTTGTGAGCCCTGCCGCGCACCCGGCATGCGGGGCGCGCGCGCGCACAGGACATGGAGGCGACCACCAAGCGCCTGCTCAAGGACGACCTGCTGGTCGCCATGTTCCGCGCGGTGCTGGAGCGCACGCCGGGTGCGGGCCCCAACCCTGCCCCCAGCCCCACCGTGTGCGCCTACGCGCTCCTGCCTCTGCGCTGCTGAAGGACGCGGACCTGCTGTGGGCAGATCTGCGAGCGTACAACACTCCTGCATCCAGGGGGCGCACTGGTCTCGAGATCTGGGGGCGCGGCCGCCCAGGCGTCCGCATGAAGGCTTGCTGCCCTGCCAAAGTGCACACGCGGCTGGGACAGCTCAGGAAGAGGACTGCATGTACTCGGGAGACACTGCCAGGATCTAGTCCCAGCTGAGCAGGGAGGCGGCTGTGCAGCTGCACTGCAGGTTTGCTACCATGTGTGCGGCCCACTGAGAGGAGCGGGCAGTGAGCGGCGCCGGGGTCCGCCGGCCGCGTGCGCAGGCGACCTGCTGCCGGCCGCGTACCTGGTGCTGGGCCAGATCGCGGCGGACCATGAGGGCCTGGAGCTGAGCGTGGGCGAGGCGACGGTGGCGGGCGCGGTGCGCGAGGCGACCGGCGTCACGCGCGAGCGCCTGTCCGCGCTGTACCGCGCCACCGGCGACCTCGGCGACGCGGCCGAGCGCTGCCGGCACACGCAGGTGCGTGCGTGTATTTTGGAGAGGGGTGCTCGTCGTTAGGCTTCTTGGTCTTGGAGAGAGTCGAGGGGGTCATGGGAAGGGCGTTGCTGGCTGGGCAGCACCGCTGCGCTCATCCACGAATGCGCTGGAAGCCCGCACAGCCCCATGCTATGGAGCCAAACGCCCGTGTGCATGACCAGAGCAAATGGGGGAGATGTGATCCGCCAAGGAGCGTCCGCTGCATCCCCCAGGCACTCGCTCCCAATCTGTTGGGTCGTGCGGCATGCACAGCGTGTTTGCACATCCGTGCAGAACAAGCTGAGCTGCGGGGCGCGGGCGCGCGGCGCAGCGGATGCTGCAGGCGCCCGCGCCGCTGACGGCGCGCGGCGTGTTCAAGGCGCTGCACGCCGTGGCGGCCGAGAAGGGCGCCGGCGCGGCCAACCGGCGCAAGCAGATCATCCTACGCCTGCTCCGCAGCTGCCGGCGCGGCCCCGGCTCGCGCGCGCCGCCAGGGCCGCCACGCGAGCGCCAGGCCAGCAGCAAATTTATAACACCCGCGCGCGCGCGTCATGGCGCAGCATGGTGCCCGCGCTCGCGCGCATGGTTGCAGCTCAATCCGCGTGCCGCATTGATTGGCATTGCTGTTGGACGCCACGCGGCCCGCGCTCGAGGCGCCGCGGCGCCGATCGCGCAGGGACTGCGAGACGCGCTACCTGGTGCGCACGCTGGTGCAGAACCTGCGCGTTGGCGCGTCCTGGCGCAGCGTGGTGCCCGCGCTCGCGCGCACGGCCGCGCTGCACCGCGCGGCGGCGGCCGGCGCCCGGCCGCCGGCCAAGGCGGCGCTGGACGCGGCCGGCGCGGCGGCCGCCGACGCGTTCCACCGCTGCCCCAGCCTGGACGTGCTGGTGCCCGCGCTGCTGGAGGCCGGGCCGGAGGGCCTGGAGGCGCGCATGCGCCTGACGCCCGGTGCGGACCTGTCAGTCAGATAAACGGCACTGTCCTGCAATCATGCAGGGCAGGATCGCTGGCGTTTGCAGCGCCACGCCCCGCGAGCGCTGCGCTTGCGTGCTTGCTCGGGTCGGCGATGCCGTATCTGCGCCCTTGCTGTAAATGGGCGGGCGGGTCGAGGGGCTTGGACATGCACGTGCGTGTGGCGGATAGCGCAGAGACATGTGGGTATAGGGTAACCCTATAGGCTAACTCTACCCTATATATGGTCGCGCACCAAGGTCCTTACGAGGAAGGCGTGGGGGGCTGGAAGGCGCCCGAATGCGCTGGCGCTGCGAGCTGCCGCAGGGACCGCACACGTTGTTGCACGCAAGCTCTGATCCCCCGTGCGCACCCCGCATGTGGGCTGAGGGTGGGCGCGCGAGCTCGCCAGGCGTGCCGCTCAAGCCGATGCTGGCCAAGATCTGCGAGGGCATCGCTGACGGCCTGAAGCAGCTGGCGGGGCAGGTGGGGACCCGCCGCGCCCGCGCGCGCGGGGCGGGCGCCCGCATGCGCCCACCTGGTCCCATTCCTTGCAGAGCTTTCTGAAAGCCTCATTTGTGTCATATTGCTCGCAGGCTGCGCTGGCGGAGTGCAAGTACGACGGCGTGCGAGCACAGGTGGGCCTGCGCCGCTCTGTCGTTCGCCGAGCACAGTGCGCAGCGTGCGCGCTGTGGCCGGCATGCGCTCGCCTGTCCGCAGCGGCTGTCTGATCCCTGCTGGGTCCTACCCGATAATGCTGGCCGGTACAGTTTTTTGTGTCGAAAAGAGGTGCTGACGACAGAGCAGTCAGCCCAATGAGCGGACGCCTGACCTGTCGATGGCGATGCCGGGGCTGCTCGGCAGCCCAACGGCTGGCGCGGGCCGTGACAGGTAGCGCCGTGCGCGCGCGTGCAGGTGCACCTGCTGGCCGACGGCCGCGTGCTGGTCTTCTCGCGCAACTGCGAGGACCGCAGCGGGCACTACCCGGACGTCGGCGACGCCGTCCGCGCCGCCGCTGCGGGTGCGCGGCGCGGGCCCCATGCGCCATGCCCCCACTCAAGATTAGACCGTGCGCAGCCTGCTGGGGCCATTTGGCTTGGCCGTTGCTGAGCCGGGCGCTGCTGCTCTCGCTGAGCGGAGCTGCTGCCAGTCAAGACGGCCGCCGAGACCTGAGACGGCTGCCGAGACCGCGGCCGGTCACCTCGGGAGCAGCATGTGCGGAATGCGGCACTTCCATGTGCACGTGCAGGTGCAGCAAGCGGACCGGGGCTGCGCGCATGCGCGCGGGGGCAAAGGGCCGCAACTGGACGCAGACAAGGAGATGCTGGACGCAGACAAGGAGATGCTGAGGCGGGGGGCCCAGTGTTGTGTCGCCGCGCGCGCGCGCAGGAGGCGCGCGCGAGCTGGTGCTGGACGCCGAGCTGGTCGCGGTGGACCGCGCCAACGGCAACCGCCTGCGCTCGTTCCAGGAGCTGTCCACGCGCGCGCGCAGCGACATCACCGCGCAGCAGGTGCTGCTTGGTATGTAGGCATGCGCTGCCTGTCGGCCGGCGCTGCATGCCTTTGGGCTTTCGTCAGGGAGTTGCGCGTGCGTGCTGCAAGCGGCGAGAGGTGGCTGCGCTGCCGATGCGGCCGCCGCGCATGCCGCGCGCAGGTGCAGATCCCCGTGTGCGTGTTCGTGTTTGACCTGCTGGCGGTGGACGGCGAGGACCTGTTGGCCGCGCCGCTGCGCGCGCGCCGCGCGCGCCTGGCGGCCGCGCTGCCAGCCATGCGCGCGGGCTACTGCGAGGCGGCGCGGTGCTGGGAGCTGCCGGCGCCGCCGGCGCTGCCGCCACCACGCGCGCCGGGCGAGGCCGGCGCGCGCGCGGAGGCCGCCGCCTCGCCGGGCGCGCCGGCGGCGCCGGGGGGCACGCCCCCCACGGCAGCAGAGGACGCGGCGCCCAAGCGGCGTACGCGCGCACGCGCTGCGGGCGCGGCCGCCGCGGGCGCGGCGGCTGGGGCAGCCCCCCCGGCGGGCGTGCGGGGCGATGCGGACGCCGGCGCGGCCCCGGCGGCGGGCGCGCCGGGCGATGCAGACGCGGGAGCGGCGCCTTTAGGCGCCGCGACCGCGGAAGCAGCGGCGGCGGTGGCGGAGGCGGCCGAGGGCGAGGCAGCGGCGGGCGGGGAGGGCGCGGAGGGGGCCGCGGGCGCAGAGGTGGGGCGCGAGGCGCGCGTGCGCGAGCTGCTGCAGGAGGCACTCGCCGCCGGCACCGAGGCACGTCCCTCCCAAGGCTGCTGTGTGTCGCTCTGCTTCCAAGCGACCGAGAGTATCGCCTTCAGCTGCAAGCGGCGTGTGCATGAGGACGGTGTGACTCAACAGGGCCCCTCGTGAGGTCCTGCCAGTCGTCCTGCTCCTGAAGTGCGTGCGTTTAGATTCTGATCTCACAAAATTTCAGTTCCGTCTATGGCAGAAGCAAGTGAAGCGAGGCGAGGCGCCTTGGACCTAGCATGCGCTGCCCCCAGGAGTGCGCTGGCCCTCAGCCCGCCCGCGCGCTGCGTCGCAGGGACTGATGCTCAAGGCGCTGGACGTGCACGCAAACTACCAGCCCAGCCGCCGCAGCGAGAGCTGGATCAAAATCAAGAAGTGCGCTCCTGCTGATGCGCCGTGTGGCGAGCCGCTTGCCACACTAGTCAGCCCAATTTATAGCTCCTTGTCGACCACCACGGGTCACCCTGCCTGCGGCTGTGGCGCCAGCGGAGCGCCTGCGCATGCCAGGGCCTGTGGACCCCTGCCGCAATGTTAGCCACCGCGGGGTGCACGTGGACCCTGACTGTTGCTACCACATACCCTGTTCTACCCTACCCTAACCCCTGTCCGGCCGCACGCAGGGACTACTGCGAGGAGCTGCGCGATAGCCTGGACCTGGTGGTCATTGGCGCGTGGTACGGCAATGGGCGCAAGGCCGGGTGGCTGTCGCCCTTCCTGCTGGCCGCCTGGGACCCCGAGGGCGAGCAATTCCAGAGCGTCTGCCGCTGCATGAGCGGGTTTACGGACCAGTTCTACGCCGAGGTGCGGCCCGCGCGCCTGCCGCGCAGCCCCAGGGCGCCCGCCTGCCGCCGCTGGTTGCGGCGGCGCCGCCTGTACGGAGGTGCGGCCGCCGGCGCATGATGTGCTTGCGCGCACCTCCCCTGCTGCAGCACACGCAGGCCTAGCACTACACTGGCGCTGAGCAGTATCTGCGACCCTGGGTTCCGTGGAGTTGAAAGTGGACTGGCGGCTGAGCAGTGCCTTTGACCCTGGTATTGATGCGGTTCAGTGATTACTAGCACTCCTGCCCGCCTCGCACCTGATAGTATGAAGCAAGGAAGCGGAAGCCACTGAGGACAAGGCTATGTGCATGCCAGGGAGAAGCTGTTAGCACAGGCACGCCGCTGACTGCGCGCAAGCGTGTGCAGGCCACCGAGCGCTTCAAGGCGCGGCAGATCCCGGGCCCGAAGCCGTACTACGCGACCAAGGAGTGGCCCAGCCTGTGGTTTGAGCCCATAGAGGTCTGGGAGGTGCGCGCTTTGCTCTGGATGCTTGCAGCACATGCCATGCTCACATGCCAGCACTGCCCTGCGCACAGGGTTGAATCCACTGAGAGTACAGTTGTGCATACTCAGCCGGTCCATGTGTCCAGCCCTGAGCTCATTGCATGCAGAAGCCGCCGGGGGTCCCACTGCATGCAGAAGCGCTCAGAGGAGGGGGCGCGCAGATCCGGGGCGCGGACCTGACGCTGAGCCCGACGCACCACGCGGCGATGGGCCGCCTGCATCCCGATCGGGGCGTGTCGCTGCGGTGAGCACCGGCGTGCCTGTGCAGCTGCTTCCTGCTGGGCGGCGTGTGATCTTAACACACGAGTTGATGGAACGGTGAGCTGAAGAGGCATGCGTGTTCGTGCGCGACTGGATGGCGGTTCGAGCATGCAATGCTTCACGGATGTTTGAGGACCCAGATCCCTTCTGCACTGGCTGTGCTTGCTTGCGTTGCTCGCGCAGCCTGCACATCAGTGCACGATGCGTCTGGCGCTCAGACGGTGTCCGCGCGCGCAGCTTTCCGCGCTTCGTGCGCGTGCGCGAGGACAAGCGCCCGGACGAGGCGACGACCCCGGACGTCATCTGCGACCTGTTCCGCGCGCAGACGCGCAAGATGGTCACCGCGCAGGAGGCTGTCGCGGCGCGGGCCCCGGCGCCGGCAGGTGGCGCGGCAGCGGCGGGGGCAGGCGGACCAGCTGGGGCGCATTCCGGCGATGAGAGCGGCGACGATGCTGGCGAGGACGCTGAGTGATGAGGCGCTCGACAGGGGCAGCATTGCTGTGACGTCAGGTTTGACCGGAGGTGCAGGCACAAAGAGCGCAAACACGCTCGCTAATGCATGCGGGTTGAGTGAGGCCGGTCCTGAGGTTTGTACCATCAGCAGGGCACGGGTTGAATGTTGTTTGCTGAATTACATTGAACTGAAGGAACCTGATCAAGCGGTAGACTGACATGCCATTTAGGGATATGCCATTTAGCTGCAGAGCATTGCATGTACTTTAGCACATGCTTATATTGGCTGTGCTCACTGTATAGCGCGCCATGCCAGGTTGACATACGCATGTATAGCAAGGAGTTTCATCCCCATATTGTGTTAATTGGGTACGTCCGCATAGAGCACCAGTGCACTGTTACACGAGGAGTCTGAGTAATTGAGTCTTCACTCCTGCTCACGCCTCCAGCACCTCGAAGCGCAGCTCGTCCTCGCTGTACACCTTGGTGTTGTGGTCCGTCACATTCGTGTCCGCAAGTTCCTGCATGGCGTGCAGCCTTGAGCACCCCATGACGTGATTGAACGACAGCAGCATGACGTCCTGCATGGGCATACTATGTGCGAAGCAACGGGCATGCCCTCGCTCCCCAGCATCTGGGCCTCTGCTATAAGCGGAGGCCTCCCACACCGGCTTGGCCATGCACCTTCCCAAATTACCTTTGATGGGTTTGCCAACCATTTCACTGTCTCAAGAGAGCCGGGCCTGTTCACACTTCCCCAGACCGCCGCGCACCAGGTTGAAAAAGTCCATGTGGGGGCTGCCAGCGAAGAGCGGCCCGGCGTGCCACGTGCCCGCATGCAGCTTTACAAAGCTGCCGTGCGGTATGCGGAAGGCGCGCAGGTCCGCAGGCTGCGGCCAGGCCTCCACGCTGCCGCTGGGCGCGGCCACCGCCAGAAACCAGGGCGCCGGCTGGATCGCACCCAGGCACTGCGTGACCTGCGCAGAAAACCATATGACTCTGAACCAACTCTGACAGGCTTGCCAGGCACATGGTATGCGCTTGTATCTGGTGCAAAAAAAATTGTAACGTGTTACCTCCGGCCTGTTCATAAGCCCCACTTCACCAGGGCATACTACAACACAAGAAGTATGGACTGGACGCAGTGAAAAGTGCATCAGTGCGCGAGCGCGCCCCACCTTGGAGTGGTAAGTTATGCGGTCAAAGGACAGGCCCCTTTGCGGCAATCGCATCACGTAAAACCTGGTGCGCAGCAGCTCTTAGCAACGGTACCTTGCAGCGGCTCATGCACTCCCGAAAGCTGTCTGCCGCACCGTGGCCGTCCCTGATCGAGCTGCAATAGCGCATCCTCTTTGTCAAACTCCTT
>JAABUO010004721.1_pt1 | contig 16018 bp, 18 predicted proteins | sample 5559291 | NCBI WGS metagenome assembly JAABUO01 (sample SAMN10711878, study PRJNA513372) | rock metagenome | isolation source: Antarctica rocks | place: Antarctica: Victoria Land, Finger Mt sud
GTTATGAGGCATGGGTGGTGTACTGGCGGCGTCGGTGGTCGCGTCGGGACGGACGGGGAGGTGTAGATATGGGTGGAGAGCCCGTCGGGGGCGCGGTTTTGGGGGGGAGCCTGCCGGTTATGAGAATAACGATGCTTGGACTAGACCACGGAGACGAACGCGGCATTTTTTGGCTTTTGGTAAAACTTCCTTGGCTTAGAGAACGGTGGATGAGGGAGGATGATCCTGGCCACTTGCATTTAGAAATCCTCATTTCCGCTTTAGCGATATACTCCTTCTCGATTTTATATAACCTTTGGCTTTTAGGGACCTCGAGAGGGGCAACTTTCATATTGATACCCGGCGTGTAGATATTAGGGCATGAAATATAGCTTTTGAAGGGAATCGGCAAGCCATGAGCTCTTAAAGGTACCATGTCGGTTGCAAACATCACACATAGAACGGAATGCAATATCATGGTTTTTCCATTTCCCCTAAACTCGCACCAGTCAACCCCCCATCTATTTACACATTATCCATTACCCCCAAACTGCGTCGTTCCAGGCCCTCCTATGATTCCAAACACCCTCAAAAAACCCCTTCTAACGGCATAGCTTGAAATCCCTCTGTACACACATCCCACCCGTCACCCCTAATCCTCCCTCGTCAGCTACAAAAAAAGAGATAAGAAAAAACGCCTGTAGGAACGCCCAGATATGCAGTGCTCCCTCGACATGTTTCTGTACTAAAGCTTTTGGGCGAAGAAAAAAGGCCCCAAGTTTCCTCGCTCCGTCCTTCCGTAGAAGAGAAAGTGAGAGGGGTGTCATCATGCCAGATGAGTGACTAGTGAAACCAATTATGCTGGTCTTTCCGGCCCCAGTCCGCCGGTGTAAAGATGCTACTGATGAGTATGCGATACCCCTGCTCGCCAAGTTGATGCTCGACTGGCGCTGCCCTTGGGCTGAGCTATTCGAGTGAATGCGGTGGCGGCCTTCAGCGTGTAGAGCGGACAGTGTTGTGATGACGAATACAGTGAGTATAAGCGCTCGGGACTGAATTTGGGGTCTTAAAACCCTCTCTCATAGGCTTTCATAGACGCGCCCTTGGCGGAGCGCACAACGTGATCATCAAAGTCTTGGCCATCGTCCTCATCCGAACAAGTTGATCCGCAATGACATGCAAAAAGTCCAAACGCTGCTCAAGTAGCCATATCCAGTTTATAAAGCTTTTCGCATCAAATAATCCTCAATCAATAACCCAAAGCCTAAAACACATTACAAAACATCAAAAATACTCCTCGTAATCGGCGCCTCCCCCCTCATAGCCGGACTCCTTGGATCCTCTTCCAAGGCTCTCGGACTCATTAGAGCTTGCTCAAAGACCGAAGATCCTGCCAAATCGCCAGCAGTCGTTCTATGGAACGGACTAGCCGTAAATTCTGCCGCTCTCGGAGAAAGTAAAGACGGCGTGGGAGAGAGGTTCTGGAGCGCAGGGTTGTTGAGACCGATGAGGGAGAGTTGAGGACGGAGCGATTTGGAGGCCTCTTGGCGGAGCGCTAGTGAAGATTTTGCGCGGCGGGCGGAGAGGCTGCTGAAGCCTGCTGGTAGGGTTGGGGGCATTGGGGGTGTCTTGGGTGTGGTTTTGCCTGTTTCGTATTCGTCGCTGGTGAAAGAGGGAGGGAGCCTGATAGCGGTTTCAACGGCCCTCGTAGCAGGTGAAGAGATAGAGTTCAGGTCTTGAGAAGGTATGTTGATGTTTGCAGGCTTTGCAGGTGGTGCAGGACTCGAAGTTGAATGTTGAGAATTTGTGTCCATACATCCTAGTCGAATCGTTTGGGTTGGCTCTGGTTCAGGAGGAGAAGTTAGCTCTAATGCGGCGTTTTCGGCGCAGGCTGTATCCGATGGAGACAAGGATATTGGGGTTTGATGTAGGGGCACCATATTCGTCCTACTCGTTGAGCTCTCGGTTTTTGGCTTCGCGTTGGTAATGCAAAAGTCCATAGTGATGTTCGGTGAGGACAATGAAGTTTTCATCTGACTCGGAGAATCAATGTCCAGGGTCTGGGGAGTAAATAGGGATCTTGGATTCTGGTCATCGAGATCATCTCTGATTTCATGTTTCAGTTCCCCGTCACTGTCAGGTACCTGCTCGCTGAGGGTCCGTTGTAGAGTTGGCGGAGCTGAAGAAGGACCAGGGGAGATGTCACCCATCGTGGAAGTTTCAGCTACTTGCGTTGATCCAGCAGGAGTGAAAGAATTGGCCCGAGCAGGTGTAGTCTCTTGATCCTTTTTGAGAGGGGCACTTGTCGGCACACTTCGAAGTAAGGAAGGTGGTGTAGCCGAGTTTGAGTCTGTGTTGAAAGTAGCCCTCGGGTTACCGCGCCCTGAAACCAAATTCCGCGAAGAAGGCCAAGTCGACGAACCAGGAAAAAGTTTTCTTAAAACCTTTTCTTTGAATTCGGAAAGCTGATAAATAAGGTTCATGTTTGGGCCGATCCATCTACTACGATGTTTAACTGCAGTATAGGCATCCTGAACCGTAAGTTGAGGGTTTTTGTACAACCCGTACGCGACAACCAGACTTGCTGATCGACTAACACCGCACTGGCAATGGACTAGGACTCGTTTGCCATTCTGGACCCGATCGTCGATAAGCTCGCACAGCCTTAGAAGGTCGTCCACCACATTAGTGTTATGATCCCACGGGATATGAATATACTCTGGTGCCTTGAGTGATTCTGGAGAGCTGGAAATCGCAATGACATCTGGTAATGTCTCAAATGCAGAGCGGAAGGATTTGTCAGAAATCGCCGTCTGCGGTTCTGACATGCTCTCTCGATCCGGAAGATGAACGTTCCTCGAGTCGAGTGATACTTGCGCCACTGCATCTTTTGACTCAGAGTCAATGGCCATATCCATTGCAGATTTGAAGGGATTCACCACTTCTCTTGCAACGTTCAAGACAACGTCGAATTTTGATGCTTCGGTGTCACTAGGTTCTAAGTAAAGGTAGACGTGAGGCTCATAGATGCACACGGGTCCTTCGGGATACGCTGGCGACTTTGCTTCCCGAGATAAAGGCAGTTCGTAGTCAATCTCTTCTTGCACATGCTCTAGCGTTTGCACCCTAATAGGAGAACTTATCGCCTCATAACAGTGAGATAAACCAGTTGAAGGGCGTCCCTTCCCTAATCGCGATGGAATGGAAGATTTACTAAAAGGCGGTAACCTCATTCCACCCTCAGGAGCAACTGTTGGGGAGGAAATCACCGGCATAGTCGACGCTGTTTGAAGGAATTTAAAAATACGTGGTTGTGGATCTGCTGGGGTCGGAAGAGCTACACCTATTCCATTCTGAGCCGCTTGATTTGATATGGTACTATCAGGAGTCTCAATGGTCAGCCCCAGATTACTGGGTCTTTTCCTCGGTGGTTTAGGTGGAACGATAAACGATGGGGTTGCCGGAGCGGAAAACGCGTGTCCTGGGACGGCAGCTGGCATAGTGGATAGCGGTAATCTTGGGAACTGCGGCGCTTGGCGGCTGGAAGCTGAGGTATTTACAGAGAGGTTCTTGGTATTGCGCATCTTCTTATTCGGAGAATCTGCGCGGTTGAGGTTTACAGTGGCGAACAGATTCGAGTCATGCTCTCTACCCTCCATAGATGTGGTACCCGCCCTGATGGATTTGAACGAGGATAGGGGAGATAATGATATTGGAGATTCCGGTGAGGAACTAGGTGACGGCTCAGTAATGGACGAGTCCAACGTGGAGATTGTTGTTGTTGGCGAGGATTCAATTGATCCAAAGGTAGAGGCGGAATCGCGACGAAGTAGTGGGGCAGAATAGTTTGTATTATATGGCGGTCGCTTTGCGATGTTTGCAATCCTCGCTGGCGCGTGCGACGTAGCAACGTCGTTTTCTTCTGACCGACACGTGTCTGCCCCGTCTCCGAAAACAGACATCAAAGATGGGAAAGAGGCGACCAGCGACTGTGAGCTCGTTGTAATCGGCATAGTGGGAATTTGAAAGCTCTTAAGTGACCCTCCTTTTAAAGGTAAAGACTGCTGGTTTTCGGTTCGAAGTGTTATCGCATGGCTAATCCCCTTTTCGCCAGTACACACATAGGTTCCGGATCGAGTATGTTGTGGAATCGCAAGTGAAGGACGTACCCCCTCTAGGTTCATTATGTCAGTACTCTGGGTCATCACAGAAGCAGCCATTCCAACAACACTGCGCCAGCTCTATCTCGTGAGGGCAGATGAACAAAGATGAAGCACATCCAATTTAGCAGTCCTGAGCGTGATGGAGGTCAAGGAGGTAGACAAATTCTTTTGGAGGTTGTCATACAACCAGACTAAGAGTTTGACAGCAAGGTCACAATGGAGGGTTCTACCTTGTGTCCTCAGCGAAGCGCTGCCTCTCAGCCACCCTTGTTTCCGGACTTATCTATCACAATTGACGGTGGGTGCGCCTTCCTTCCTGCAACTTCTCCCTCGATTTAATCTCCAGTTTAGTGTCCGCTGGGAGTCCTGTACAATTCCAGCAACAGTTGAGCGCTTAGAAGGATGTTGCTGACAGCGGCGGTTCAGTTACTTGAGACAAGAGTGGGAGAGAGATGGAAATGGCAGGATATCAATCAATCCTGAAGCTTTGCGCTGACTCCGATGGTGGTTTGAATGTAGAGAGAGGTTGTTCAATGGAAAGGCGCTTCCACTGGACAGACGAAGGTCGGTTCAGCGGTTTTATTGGCCAGGATGATCTGCAGGAGTGGCAGAGTGGGGGACTTTGACATCCAGTAAGAATAAGCCTCAGCGCTTTGTAGTTTGGGGTGACAAACCAATTACATCAGGGTTTGAGGAATTTAGCCGCTGAGGTATTCCTTATTCAAGCCCTCTTCATCACTGGGAGCATCAGGGTTTGTCTTCCTTTGGTACGGAAGAGAGTTGGACAGGATAGAGACAGATAACAACAAGAACAACAAGAACAACAACAACAACAACAAAACCAAAGATCCTAATGATAGTAATAATACTGCTTAGGGTGTGAGGAAACAATTCCGGTAAACGAGGCTCAAGATGAAGGTGCGACGGTTTTAGTATCCCTCGAATTGATGGATCCCTCCAAGGGTCTTGTCGCACCTTCCCGAAATAGCTGAGTCACGACACACTTGATCTGCGACGAATGTTTGAAGAAGATCTGTAAACAGCTGTTCCACCATCACCATCCGCAGTCGTTGAAGCGATCGTCCAAGATCTGTACGCTGAAAGTAGTGGTTTACTGATCAAACGATACAATGGATGAATGGAGAGATGCAGTGGTAACATGGTATGTACCTTGTTGCAGCTACGCTAACGTTTTCACGGTGGAAACCAGTTGGTCTATTATTAGATGTCACAAACAATCTCTTTGTCCCTTCATTTCAAAGTTGGCTACTCCGTACTCGGAACTGTTTGTTTGTAAAGTACGGATACTTAGTACGGAATACTAGAAAGTCGGACCCCTTCTAACATACGGAACACAACGCTCGGGTTGAAGATGCAAATCACATGTTATCGGTCCTAGAAAGAACTTTGCGCAGGAGGTACTTACGATGAAGCAAGATGCGCCCATACCTGCCGGTACGAGCTGTGATATTCGGGCACCTGCTTTGTGCGATGTTGAAAGGGCGATAGGGACAAGTAGAGGAAAGGTTCTGTCCAGAGTGTTCGAGGCAAGATACCTTTATTGCCATACTTCGTCGTGCTCTTTCCCTAGCTCCTTAGGTAGTCACTTTGGGTACTCTGTGGCAATCTGGTTTTGTTTTCGTCGGGTATATCTCCAGCTCATGCTGTTTGGACCTGCCAGGCATGGCAAGCGATCAAGAGGGAGCGTAGGTATACGCTGCAGAGGTGCACCAGGGCCACCTTCAGTAGTAGCTTGAGATGCACAGCAGCATTGAAATATTGATGCAGATCTCTTTCGAATTGGGAGCTTTGACTTTTGACGCGAGAAATGAGATGCGCTTGCAGCCTCCCGGCCACCAGGCCAATGACCATGATTCCCCAGACCCGAATCACTTGCAGCTCATCACCTTCTTGATAGCTCGCCCCAATCCCCAGTCTTCTTCAGTATTGCCGTCAGTTAGGATCGATTGTCGCGGGATAAGTATCCTATGATGTCCATGTATACGCCTTACTTTTGCTGTGTTGTCGTTGAGGGGAGAGTTGAGGAAATAAGCGAAGTGTGACCTCGATTTGCGAATTGGTTTCCGATATGCCATCACGCCTGTCGCAGGACATTTCGCGCGTAGATGAAACGACTTCAATTGCTTCTCAACAACGTCCCCAAACTGCAAGTTCGGTATCAAGATCTGAGAGATCTCAAAATACCCCGGAAACGCAAGGAACGCACTCCTCTCCCACCAACGAAACCGGCCAATTAGCATCCTTAGCGAACAAAACACCTCCGTCGTCACCAGCTGTAGATGCAACACCACAGACCACCCAAATTTTGACCGTGATCGCAAACCCTAATCCCACTACGGGAATTATACTTGAAGACAAGCCCGACAAAACTTCGCCTCTGTCACCGCCATTATCACCAAGAGCTCCATCTACCCCACTATCAACCCGAACAGGAGGATACTTCGAACACCAACCAGCCGCATCAGGCCTTGAGCCTCGTTCACCGGCAACACGGAGACCACCTGCATCGCGTAGTAGTAATGGGATAGAGACCTCAAGCGGCCCTCCGCCGGCGTTGAGCACTCAACGATCGCATCCGACTGAGTCCCCTTGGAAACAGCCCTCCCCATCAAATCTGCCCGTTACACGTCCTTCGGCATCTCGAGCGCAGACTATCAACAGCATCAATCTTATTGTACGGCTCTCACAAGATACAGCAGATGAGAAAATCAACGTCGATCCCGGACGAGCTGGTAGTAAAGGAAGGCGAACATCAGGCGCCGCAGAAGAAAACAAGATGCTTCATAGCAAGCGGTCCAAACTTGAGGATGATCAAGACCGGACATTACGCACACTGGAGGGGATCAGGAGGACTCCACCAAGGAATAAGTATAGTAGGTACGGACAAGAAGAGGAGCAGTCGCAGTCTTCACATGAGGATTTGTTTCTCAACCTTGCACATACAGATGCTGGCAATGCAACCGAGCCGCTGAGTAGATTTGAGAGGAGACGAGTGAGTTAATTATCTCTTTTCGTATGTATGAGCCAAAGAATAGAGTGGATTGACCTGGACTCTTTCCCAATTTCTCAAATTGTCCTTTGGTCCTCCACTACGAGGACCTCATTCACCACAGTGGCAATCAATCTTATACTAATGTCTTTCGGCTGTGGCAGTCTCAAGCGGGTCTTCCTAGTCCGCGCTATTCCCAACCTTCGAGACCCTCGTCTAGTGGTCTACCTGCCTTGAGTGGAAAGATTTCTGCAGAGCAGGATAATACATCCGGCGTAGATTTTAGGTCTCCGCGGGGCCTCCAGCCTGATCATACTTTGTATACGGATTCGCCTACAACAACCAAGAACTACTCGCGCAAGGATCGATCGTATGCGGCCTCCGCACATCCTCTTGACCAAGGCACCCGCTACCATTATACAGAGTCGAATCCAAAGACAACATTCTCCACAACCCGAAATCGAGATCAGTCCACTCGCGAAACTTCGCCAGAGCTACCTGTTCCGTATGGACAAAGACAATCGATACCTGAAGATTCTCCAGTCATGCCTTCGCGGTCTTATAAGCATTCCATGAGTGGGCAGTATAAAATCTCACCATATAATGCACGCTCTTCTTCAATCGCCGAGCAAAATTCAGTGGTACAGGCAACTCGGGCGGAAGGGACTGAATCCACAGTATCGACCACGGCTCCTTCAACTGTATGGGATGAACTTGACGACATGAAGTCAAGAATACGCAAGCTCGAACTTACCGGCAAACTACCCCAATCTTCAGGCGCTGCAATAGCAGGCGCCTTTGGCGAAAGGCCACCTACTGCAACTACTACAGTCACAACCGTATCGTCGTCCCCAAAACATCGGCGAGACAAGACCAACTCACCAGAAGCGTCTACAGTCAAAGGTCGAGGCGTTGATAATGTACACCCACTTCTACATTCGGCTTTAGCAAGGTCAAAACCCTTACTCGACCGCAAAATATACCTTATTCTGGAAGCAACGGCGATAGACGCACTCAACTTGGCAGCCATGACAGGCAGTACAGGAGGGCGAGCTCGGGGTACTGACAGTCCGGCATCTGCCGTCGGTTCTGCCAACGCAGTCGATCGACAATTGCGTCGAAAGGCAGATAGCATGTGCAGAAGCCTTACGGAGCTCTGCATAGCCTTGGCAGATGACAAGGTGGAAGCAGGACCTCCTATCACCAAAGCCCGGCCTGGCAGCAGAGACGCTACCACGATTGAGCAGCGAAGCAGCACAGCTTCCGAAGAGCCAAGATTCCTCCGTGCTTCTACCCAAGAGCCCGAAGCTCGATCAAGCTCTAGAATTATGAGTCGGCTCGAAGCTCGTCGATCCAGCCTCCAAGCTTTGACTTCAGCCACTCGCCGCGAGTCTTCGCCCATCGACACTGGCTCTCCGACTCAAACCGCAACTCCTCCCGTAACCAATAGACTCGACCGCAATTCATCCGCACTACTTCGCCGCCATCCCAACGAAGACGCAGAGCAAACCCCGCCCCCCGCATCATCCGGTCTTGACCGCACCTCCTCGGTTCTCCTCCGCCCCCGCCATACTCCCCAAGACGATCCCGACGAACAAGTCCCCGTCCGCTCCACCTCCCGCGTCCGGACCGAACCCTCATACCTCCCTCCCAAACGCACCTCCCGCGAATACACCTCTCAGCACCCTTTACCCGCCGCTACATCATCGACCCAGCGCAGCCCCTCCGTGCACTCCGCCCTCTCTTCACGAAGAAGCTATTTGCAGGCCTCGAGTCAGGCGCCTGTGACCCCGAACGTACAGCCGGGCAGCAGGCGGTACCTGGAGCAGAGAAGCACGCCGCCGAGTACCGAGAGCCCGAGGCTGGCTGAGGCGAGAGAGCGGAGACGGGCGCTGTTTGAGCAGCATGCGGGGAAGAGAATGGAGGGCAGTGACGTGGGTCAACGGTACAGGCGGACGGAAGGGTAATCTTAACCTTCTGAACCCTTTTTTCAATCGTATGGACTTATCATCATCGTATCTTCAAAGAACAGGGTAATCCTTAGGGTGGAGTATGCGGGGTTTTGGAAAAACTCACATTGTTATATCCCGGAAGTGGGGTTCATGAGGTCTGCGTCTGTCCCGGCGCTCAACACAGGAGCTTGAGAGGCCGCTACATACAGCAGGAGGGTTACAGATTCTTTAGGCGTTGCTGTTTTCGCTACTACCTCGAAGGCATAGCTTAGGTAGCTTTGGGAGATTAGAAAGATGAGGAGCGGAGTATAGACTTTGTGCAGTTTAAAGAGTAGGATTAAAGAGATAGATACCTTGTTTCTCTGTACTATTTCTACCTCGTCTGACCATTCCTGGACCGCCGAAACCCCTGGGACTCTGTCTTGCTAGGTACACACACTATGACACCCTTAATTCTATCTCCCGTACCTAAAACGATCCTGTTCATCCTGTTCATCCACCCATGCCCACGACCAAAAAGCGCCCCTTCCCCTCAATCTTATGACAACTAATACCCTTCCCCTAGACATCCTTCTCGTTGCCAGCTGATTATGGCGGCTGCATTTACATTCAAAAGTTACAGAGATATATGGTGTGGTGGAGCGATGGCATCTAAGGGATTTCTTGTGATATAAGCTAGCTCTTGGAAAAGTGTTCTGGGATACCATTGGAGGTTGTGGTGACATGTGTGCTAGAGATTACAAGTCGCCGACGGTCTCTACCGAGCTCTCATGGTAAAGAATGGTTCTTTGTTGATTAAGAAGATATCATCCGAAGGTCCGAAGCTTTCGATATCTTCCCTCCAAAGATAAGCCAGCCTGGGCGGAACCCAATATGAGAAAGATACTCTTCGAAATCAAGAAAGTGTGGCTCTGTGATATCTGTCTTTGATTGTCTTTCACTGCTAAAGGATTTGTCTAATTGTCCAAAGCCTCGTAATGAGAATCGATCAATTAATCAGGTCTCAAAATGGTGCCCCTTGCGGTGCACAAGCACTCAAAAGTGATTTATCCAATGCTTAGTTTGATAGGTTTTCATTGTGATAGTCTCTGTCACCGTCACTGAAGCACGGCGTTGTTGCAGGAAGACTACCCGAAACAGGCGAAACGCTGCCCCACGGAGTGGAGGTTTTCCTCTCGGTATAAACCCAACAGAACGACTCGCTGCCGGAATATTTTCTCAAGCTGCCTCATTCATTGGACTGAATTTCCACAATAGTGCCGTTACCGCGATCGGGTTGGCCGGTGATTCTGTACTTTCCACTAACGAGATCCTTTGCAACGATCTCCCTCGTTCTGCCCAAGCTCTCTATGGCGGATATTCGGTCAAGCGTGGCCTCTAAATACTTCTCGAAGCCTTCTTGCGTGCATATCTGACGAAATGCACGCATCATGGGCACCGAGTCTGCCCTTACCATCGCCTGCGAATCGATGGCAAAGATATTGATGTGGTCGTAGCTTTGTATGAAGTCCGCTCTTGTCATGATCTCTCTTGCCTCATGAAGCGGAATCTGCCGCAGTCTATGCCCTTGCTCAGAATCATAACCATCTCCAGACTCTTTTTCTCTATCTACGAGAGCTTTCGCTAATACCATAGCGGCGGAAGCGTACTTTTGCTGGTCCATCACATCGTCGTCCATGCTTTCCCCTAAGATCCAGCATTTGTTCAAGAACCACGTCTTTTCGGCTTGGCAGATCTCATCGCACGTGCGCAGCATATCCTGCGACTTTGCTACCCGGTCCAGGAACGAGAGCCGCCCACCCACTTTATTGTATACTTGCGCTAGTATTTCCGGCTGTGGTCTTTCCTCAAAGTACCGTGTACGTGACTGCTTTAAAGCCGCGATGGCCTTTTCTTTGGGTAGGTCGAGTACGGGGAAGACTTCCATTCTTGTGGAATACTGTTTCAGACGTTCGTATACCCAGTAGTCATCGCTGTTCAGAACGAGAGTTATGAGGTTGCTTGCAGCCCATTGCTCGGCGCGTTGTTGAATTAGTTCTAGGAGATCACGACCATCGTCATCATCGCGAAGTAAATGCATGCTGTTGATAATAAGGACGAGCGGACGGCCTACGGTTTTCCGACGTTGCAAGGCTACCTTTTCTAATTTGTTAAGAGCTCTCTCAATGTCGAGGAGAGCGGTAGTCTCGCGAGGACCTTTGATGCTGAAAAGACTGCCGATGTAGTCTTCGCTGTATTCAAAGTCTAAAGCTTTCCCCAGACGGATACGGAAAATTTCAAGATCGGCGTGGGCTTCAAACATGGAGATTCCTTCGCCGTTCACTTTCTGCATAGCGTTCAGTAACATTGATGACTTCCCTGTGCCTTTTTCGCCGATAAGGAGATGATAGTGCCCTTTATTACTACCGTTAACGACGGCATCAATCCTCTCCTGATCTGACAGTTGCAACCAATGATCGTTGCCTTCAGGGATGGTTGTAGTGGTTTCGCTCCCTGCAGCTGCCATTTCAAGTACGGGATCACCTGGATCAAACGCCTTCTTCATTTTCTTGAGGATTAAGTACTTATAGTATCGATGGTAACCATAACCCGCCATTCTGTGATCTATGCGTTAACAATAAAGGGATATTTCATTGGGATGTGTATCACTCACCCAAGGACCATAAGAGACACAATAGTCGTAGCCGCGCTTTCAAACATCTTGAATAGAGTGGGCGACCAATTTGAGGATTGTCCTACCTTCTCTGGTTCATCGTTACCTACGGTTTCAGGGTTTTGTCCAATCTGACCAGGTATTTGTGGACCGTTATATCCGCTGACATTTCGCTTGAGCTTATAGCCCGATGTCCAATGGTGTGTTAGGTATAGGAGATTGAGTACGGATGGATGAGGCCCTCTGTGCTTGCTCATTGGTCTGAAGAGAACGAATGAGCGTTGGGGAAACAACATCATGAAATCCTAGCCGCAGCTGCTTTGAGGACTGTTATCAAGTTGCAGAGAACGAAGGTATATGTTCACAGATGGCAGATCTTGTTCTCTGACACGCAAAGGCTTCAAGGAATCAGATTAATTCCTGGGGCATGAGGCTGAAGGGTACAGGCTGCTATCTTGTATCTTCCATTTTATATTGGACTTTTATCCAAAGACTTATTTCTTGTGCCTGTACAGTCGAATCTGATTGTAGGATTGTTCCGAGTAACGGAACTCTCATTATCACAGAACGAAACCGAAGATTAGGCACGTTGAGATTTCTATACACCGGAATACTGTTCTTAACGCAACGATTTGACGAATTTGTTACCTCCGTAATGAGCAGCTTCGACTGCAGTACCTGACAAGAGGAAAAAGCTTACACGAAGCCATATCGAGCTGAACACTACCTCCGTACGAGTGGCTGGATTGTGGAAGCCCAGGCCTGAAAAAACCATGTTCCACGCTTCGGAATGCACATTTGCTTAGTCACCCAGATCGATAGCACTCACTGCGGGCCGTCACGTCATAGCAAAACAAACTTGGCGAGAAAGACACGCGCTTGGGTTTCCTCTCTGAACTTCTACTGAACTCCGCGCAACACAGACTTGAAAACATTCGTCATGGTGAAAGCGAAACAACCAACGCGCTCCAATGCACCTGCAACGGAACTGCCGAAATCATATTTTTCGCCAACCTCCAAGATCCCAGCTCCTCTGCGCTTCCCTCTTCTTGTGCTCATTAGCTTGACATCATCCTCTCTACTCTACTCTCTTGCCTCAGAGTACACCGCAGGCGATCTTTCGAGCGTGAGCAAAAGCCTCAATGGCTGGTGGGAAATCACCGGACTGCTTGGATGGAAAGCTACTCAGCTTGCCGTTGGGTGGTGGGGGGGTTACGACAGTCAGTATTAAAGCTTATACCATGATACGCGTGTGAGATCTGACATAGTATTCTAGGCGTGGATCTTGCTTCTTTGACACTGCTGTCTCACATGCCACATTTGTACCTCCTGACAACTTTCTACGGGATCCGACCCACGACCATGATAATGTGTCTGACCATAGACGTTATAACGACATACCTCCCGTTCCAACTGCTTCGAGAAGTCTCCCCTACTCATGCAACTGAAGCACCCAAAGGCCTGGTCTCAAATCGGTCGGTTATCAATGATTTCTCTGTGCGCCTTTACACCACCCTTCTAGCAGCCGGTATTTACGGTGTGATCGTGTTTGGTAGCTTTGGCACTTGGCTACCCGTCTACCTCGTTACCCACTTTGATGGAATACGAGATATCTCTGCGGCCCACAGTGCGGCACTTCCATTCCTCATTATGTCATTCCTACCGATTGGCTATGCAGCAAGGGAATTTCTGTTCACAGCAGCAACTGGTGCCAGGCCTGATGCTTATGATAAAGAGCTGGCGCTATTCAACCCAGCTACCGCTACTCTCGCTGAGACAATAACGTACAACCTTCTTGGGTACTCGAAGCGGACAAGGACACTGATGAAGAGGACTGCCACCGTAGCTATAACCGGTGGGCTGCACACTTGGCTTCAAACATATGTCGCGATAGAAGGCGTGGAGGGTTTAGGCGCGGCTGGATGGTCCATTGTTTGGGCTATCGCCGCCGCGCTGACTGGAGCAGCTTACTGGTGGGTTGGTGATGTGGAGGGAATTTCGAATTGAGGTGGAGATCGTGATCTATGGTTATTCGAAACTCTTTTGCTTAATTCTCCAAAAGGCGTCGAGGGAGCCGTAAAAGATCATATACCACCGAGGTCGTTTTTGTTTTCTTCCTGCACCCTGTTCAGCCATGTTTACAAATCTTCAATAGTTTCTCGTGCTCCAATTTTAGCTCGAAAAACTGGATGGTGGTTAGGCCACGCTCGGCTCAATGAGAACAAGTCCACTATGATCCACCCTCGATCATGCAAAAATCGCAACAGCTAGAGATTTAAAAACGGCATTGAAGGATCAGTTCTGTCTTGGCTTCACAATGCCATCGTGTATTATGTAGTAAACCACCGTGCTATCATCTCCAACAGTTGCTAGCAATACTCGCTTTCCTCCTCTTCTCGTCTTTTCGTCCTCCACATCTCCACCCTGCTCTTCGTCCCCACCCCCGGGCGGTATCCTCCCAATAGCGTCAAACACCTCCGCAAGTTTTCTCAAACTCCACTTCTCCTTCAAGTGCGTAGGCAGCACCCACTCCCTCTCCAACGGCACGTCCGTTTCTTTGATGCCGGCCTTCGGCATCTCCAACTGCTCGTCTGGGTGGACATAGATACGTCTTGGAGGAATGCCGGAAACTAAAGGCCGTGGAAGAAGAGATTGGGAGACAGGGGAATGGGTATGAGTCTGTAAGGAGGTCCAGTCATGCTGATGTTGCAAGTTGTGGAGAATCTGAGAAGCGAGATTGCTGTAGTGGGAATTGTGGGGGTAGGATTTGGCGGGGGTATTGGATTGAATGAAGCTTGTGAGATCTGAAGGCGGAGGCGGCGGGGTGTCCACGAACGGAGCCATCGAGGAACGAGGAAAAAGGCTACCTGCCGGATGCTCAAGGAAGAAGCTTTTTTCGAGCCTAAAGACTCAGTACTTCTATGGCTCATACATGATACATTGAGGTATGTAAAAATTAGCGTCGCAGAAAGATGCTGGGTAAGGTATCGTTTCTTGAGCCACTAAGGTTCGCGGAGCAATCGGGATACTATGCATCAACAAGCGGATAGATGGTTACAAGGCTTTATTGGGTTTCATTGAAGGGAAGTCTGACTTGCGTTTCAATATAAAGCTTCACTTATAGCCCAATATCAAGTTTTTTGATGATTAATTTATTCGCGACTGAAAACCAGCCAATCACTCTCAAGTGGCGAGGACTCCCTTCTGCAGATCATCACAACCACGACTCTTTGCCAACCAAACTCCGGACCTCCATTTTCCACACTAAAACTGATAATTAATATTGAGTCGTCATCAAACCCATTCAATCGCTCAAGACGCAACACACAATAATCAAGAGGGCAGTTACGACTATTTCTTGTTCACTGCAACCCATTACGAAGCCGAACAGAAGGTCGTAAATCAGCCTCCAAACTCCTTTATTTCCAAACCACATTTCAACAGAACGACCTTTCATCAAGATCAATATCCTTGACGCGCTCAAACTATCAAAATGTCTTATTTCTGAAGATGTCAACCCCGGCAACCTGACCGATTTAGATGGTGGAAGCGATTCATACGGTTGAGCTTGAGATCTTCCAAAATTACTTCCTAGCCAACAATCAGTATCCATCACAATGACCTCTCCAAACATGGCTAGCAGCGAGGCAGCTAAGCTCCCAAGTCCCACCCAATCAGTAGAATCACCCAACAATCTCGACGGCGCATCAGACAGCCGGCCTCAGCGCCCTTCACATCCAAGTCGCTTTCGCAGCGCTTCTGTCAAATTTCTAGAGTCTAACCCACCATCAGGCATGTGGGATGCCGCAGGCAAAGCACTAGCACAAGCACCAACGCCTGCAGAGATTCGACAAGGTAGCTATTCGCACCATGGATGGGATGGACAAATACAGCGCCGGAACAGCACAGTTAGTGAAGAGAGTGTGAGGCGATTGTCAAGACAGAATTCAGCACAGACCCCTTCTAGCATCGGCAGATCACCTCAAAGCCCGATGAAAACACACAAGGAAACAGACGATCCAAATGATCCCTTTGCAGGCTTCTTTGGGCGCGGCGAGATGTCGGACCAGAGCTATGTCCCAAAGACTAAGGGCCTCCCAAAGAAGTTCCAAGACCCCTCCGAGGACGACCCACCATTTCAAAGCAGAGGCCTACCCAACAAATTCGCTGATCCCATGGACAAAATGCCAAGCGCGACGAAGGCTCCAGGCAAGGTCCCAAGACAAGTCAACGATGAAGATGATTTCGCTCGTTTCCTTGG
>JAABUO010004722.1_pt1 | contig 16017 bp, 17 predicted proteins | sample 5559291 | NCBI WGS metagenome assembly JAABUO01 (sample SAMN10711878, study PRJNA513372) | rock metagenome | isolation source: Antarctica rocks | place: Antarctica: Victoria Land, Finger Mt sud
GCCCCGCCCGCGCAGCTGCGCCACGCCGGCCGCAGCTCCGCCCCCGCTCCCCGGCTCTGCCCTCACAGCTGCAGGACCTCGGCGGTGGTGCTGAGCACGCTGTTGCCGCCGCCGGGCGGCCGGCAGCAGCACAACACGCGCCCGCACGGCTCCGCCCCGGCCGGCAGCTCGTCGGCAGTCAGCAGCTGCAGCCCCGGGCCGCCGCCCTCTGCGGGCAGCAGGTAGTAGGCGTCGGGGTCGGGGCTGGCATCCGGCGCGCGCTCCACCATCAGCAGCGCCGGCCCCGAGAAGCGCGCGGGCCTGCTGCGTTGGCCCGGACGCCTGCACGAGCAGCGGGATGCGCGCGGTGCTCGCTCGCACACCTGCTCAGGGTGCCAGGAGCTCTGGCGCTGCCGGAGTGCGAGCCAGTCCTGTGCAAATATCACCTATCCTAGCCCTGATCAGGGGCGTGGGGGCGCGCAGACGCTGCACCGCACGCACGCGGCGGTGACCGGCGCGCACGTCACCGGCGACAGCAACGGCCCCGTGCTGCACCTGCGCCCGGTGCGGCGTGGCGGGCCGCTGCGCCGCCCGCGTGCGGGGTTGCGGGCTCCCTGCCTCGCCCGGCAAAGCAACGTCGCCCGGCGCCGTTGCTTGCCATGCTTATGTGCGATGCCGAGCCTGTTTTGGGCTCCCGACCTGCCTGCTTTGCGCGCGCCAGCCCGGCCCGCACGAGTCGCACTGAGGGGCTTGTGCATCCCTCGCTCGTGCTGGCATATGTTCAAGCACACAAGTTTGCGCCAACGGTTTATCGGGCATGCACGTCTGGGCAGGCGACACGGAAACCCGGCAGCGTATGCACTTTGCGGGGCAGTCTACGTGGTGGTCATGTGGCTGCAGGGCTTCGTTTTGTGCAAGCGGTCCGTGCGTGCCAGGGCGCGCGCAGGCCGAGCAGAAAGGCACCTGGCAACAAGGGTAGCCTGTAGCCTAAGCAGGAAGCGTAGATCCTGAGTGCCGAGCGCCCGCCGCGGGCGCAGGTGGACCGGGAGGCCAACAGCGTCGGCAACCTGCGGCGCTTCATTGACGTCGTCAACGCGCGCGGGCTGCCGCCGCCGCCGCAGCAAGGTGGTGCCCCGCTCGCTCGACCAGTCACCCGCTTTACTCAGGCCTGTGCTTTGTGCGTGCGCGCCTGTGCCATACACCGTACAGTTGCTGCAGGAGTCCACTGCTGTGCAGTCTATACATGCTGGAGACAGGGTGGGGCACAGCGCTCGCGCCACCCGGTGAGCGCCTCGAGCGTGCGCGCAGGGCGCCCACAGGGTGACAGCGCCGCGGGCCCCTCGCGGCCCTCCGGCAGCTCCGGCGCCACAGCCGGTGCGCGCGCGCCCCGCCAACAACCTCACTATGTTCTACAGCGTCTGCCGCTCATGCGCGTGAAGCCTCCCTGGACAAGCCGCATCAGGCTGCTCAGGAGGCATACCGGCCTCTGGGGCGCTCTAGTTGCGACTTTACCGCGGATGTGCCCCAGTGCTGAGACGGGCAGCGGGTTTGGTAGCGCCAGCGCCAGCGCCGGTATGTGAACGAGCCCGGCGTGCAGTGCATGTCGGAGGTCGTGCAGTGCATGTCGGAGGGTGCAGTGATGCCTGGCCGCACATGCGCGCCTGCAGGCGAGACTGATGAGCAGCTCGCGCGGCGGCTGCAAGCAGAGTATGACGCGCAGCCCGCCGCGTCGCCCGCGCGGCCTGCGGCCGCCGCGCCGGCGCAGCAGGCGTCGCCGGCCGGCCCGCTCGAGTCGGGCGCGGCGGTGTGCCCCATCTTCCCGGCCTGTTTTTGATTTTTTTTTTTTTTTTTTTTTAAGCGCCCGGCGTCGAGCTTGTGCCGGACCCGTCACGTCCGTCCCAAAGCCCCGCAGTGGCCGCTGCTGTGCGGCACACCAGGTGTGGGGTCTGCCAGGAGATGTGTGTGTGGCGCAGCCCCCGAGCGAGCTCGGCCCTGCCGGTCCCTGCAAACGGTGCTCTGCAACATGCAGCGAGAGTGCACCCTCGCACAGGCGCCCGCCGCTCCGCAGGCTCCGAGCGCGCACGCCAAGACCTCGCTCGCGAGCGGCCGGCCGCGCTGTGCGCAGGTGCACTACCCGACGGTCAACCACGCGAGCGCCGGCGCGCCGGTGCGGCCGTCCGCGCCCATGGCCGCCACGGACGGCACGGGCAACCTGTCCTTCCCGGCGGGCGGCGCCGCGATGGCCAGCGCGCCGCCGGGGCCGTCCGGCAGCGCGGCCGGCGCGCGCGCGAACGCGGGGCCCAGCTCGGGGCCGCAGGGGCCGCCCATGTCGCCGCCCAGCCAGGTGCGCACCCCGCTCGCCGCAGGCGTGCTTGGGGTGCATCAAGCCTCTCGGTCGCCTGGCTTGAGAGCACCGCGCGCCGCTCCGTGCGCCGCTTGCAGCTCTCGCAGGTGCCCATGTTCAGCTGTGCACGGCCCGGGAGACCACTCACAGACACGATTAGTGAACAGCAGTTTTCTGTGGAGGTATTGTGATGCAACACAGCGCAAGCAGCCTCCCGCAAACAAAGGCAGAGCTTTGTGCTGCCTGATAGTGCTTGGTCACTTCCTGAAGAACACCAATGGGTTTTCAAATCAGTACAGACTGCGGTCCCCGCCCGCGCAGCTGCACCGCCGCGCCGAGTCTACGGACGAGGACGAGGGCTCCTGCGTCGTCTGCCTGGCCGCGCCCGCCACCGTGGCGCTCGTGCACGGCAGCACCGGCCACCGCTGCTGCTGCCCCGACTGCGCGCAGCAGCTGCGAGCCGCGAAGCAGGCCTGCCCCATGTGCCGGCAGCCGTTCGACCAGATCCTGCAGGTGTTCTGAGCGCCTGCTGGGCTGGAGCGGCCGCTGGGTCGCGGCCGCGCATGCGTGGCGCAGCGGCGCGCCGCGAGGCCGGCCTGCCCCGCGCGCTGGCGGCGTCGGTGGCCTGCTCATGCAGGGAGCTCATGCAGGGAGCGGGCGCGGCGCTGGGGCGGCGGGCGCGGTCTGCGTGGCGGCTGCAGAGCGTGCGGTGCATTGCCGGTACTAGGCGAGATGCGCTCCTGCTGGCTGTGGAGGGCGCTGCTGCTCCTGGCGGTGCTGCAGGGCTGCCGCGCAGGGGACTCGCGAGAGTTTGTCAGCTGGTGGTACATGCATCAAGCGTGCGGGGTAGGCCAAAGGCAGCGTAGGAGGCTCAGGCCGGCTGCAGGCTTGCTTTTGTAATAGGTCGGCCACACTGTCACGTTCTGGCTGGTCTGCCCATCGTCTCTTTGGGCAGGCGTTGCAGATGGGCGGGTCAAGCACCTGCACTGCCCAGCAGTGCGTTGGTCAAATAGGCTGCACACAATGATGATGGGGCTGTGTGCAGGATGTCTTTCATGTTGGTGCAGCACTGTGCATAGCTAGGTCAAGAGCCATGTTTGTGCCAGGAGCGCTTGATAAGTGCCACATTGTAATATAGGCGAGTAGTAATTGATCTTACAGAAAGTGTGCCGCGTTAGAACTGAACATGAAAGCAAGCTGGTGGCAAACCCATGCAAAACTGCAGCTCGTGCTATCACACTCGCTTACTTGACAGCACAACTACCTACAGTGATGGCCGTCAGCACACCACAACAATAGATACTGGGATGCAGCAGGCCCAGCATGCCGCTTATGTACTGTGATGCTGTGCTAGCACCCCCAGCAACAGCACTCACAAAAGCTCACTCCCTTGCATAGATGTCACGTTGTCGTGCTCGCTCAAGCAGAACGCAAAGCGCTCGGTGGGCTTGCAATGAGTCAACCAAACAGAGGGGAGAAACATGCCAAAGCCGTCGCTCGCTCACGAAGGCAGCCTCGCGTGGGGAATGTGCTGGCAAACAAGCGCACTCTAGAAGTTGTCAGTGCCCTGGCCACCGCCCATGCCGCCCATGCCGCCCATGCCACCGCGGCCGCCCTGCTGGCCGCCCATGCCCATCGCGTTCTCGGCAGCGCCCATCATGCCGCCCTGGCCGCCCTGCTGGCCGCCGCCCATGCCCATCGCGTTCTCGGCAGCGCCCATCATGCCGCCCTGGCCGCCGCCCTGCTGGCCACCGCCCATGCCCATCGCGTTCTCGGCAGCGCCCATCATGCCGCCCTGGCCGCCCTGCTGGCCGCCACCCATGCCACCGCCCATGCCACCGCCCATGCCACTGCCCTGGCCGCCCTGGCCGCCCATGCCCATCGTGTCCTTGGCTGCGCCCATGATGCCGCCGCCCTGGCCGCCCTGGCCGCCCATGCCAGTCTGGCCGCCCATGCCGCCCATGCCGCTCTGGCCGCCCATGCCGCCCTGGCCGCCGCCGCTGTAGTCGCCGCCGCCGCCATAGTCCTGGCCACCGCCCATTCCACTGCCACCGCCCATGCCGCCGCCCATGCCGCTGCCGCCGCCCATGCCGCTGCCGCCGCCCATGCCGCCGCCGCCGCCCATGCCACCCTGCGCGTAAACCAACGTCTACTCAGTGCACATGCACCTACTCTACAAAGGTATGCTGCGTGTGGGCAACATTGGCCCATTTTGCCACAAGCAAGGTGTAAATCCAAACCAATTCACATCATCATATACAGCACACACTGCCTGTTTTTTGGCAAGACATGGCATAATGGATGTTTGGGCTTCTTTGTGAGGCATGGCATTTTTGGCAAGACATGGCATAATGGATGTTGGGGCTTCTTTGTGAGGCATGGCATATTGGATGGGTGTGGCTGCAACGTGAAGCCACACCCACACAGGAGCAGGCCAACAAGTGGTGCACCGCACCTGCTGACCACCCATCATACCGCCGCCCGACTGGTCACCGCCCATCATGCCACCGCCCTGCCTGCACAGCAGCAACACGTGAAAGGTCAGTATCAACCATGAGGTATAGAGAGTTTAGAGGAGGTCACCTGAGAGCCCACCACAACGTACAGTGTGCACGCGACTGAGCACTAGACCACATGCACTGGACCACATAAGAGTACTACTTGTACATATGTGTGACCGCAGTCTCTGATAGCATTCTGATAGCTGGTCAGACAGCACACGACGCACTGCGGTAAAGGCAAAGTACACCTTCAGGGAGCCACTTCAGCAACAAGGTCTGGCATAGCAGAGTGATGCGCGGGAAATGCGGACGCACCCCTGGCCGGTCATGTCGCCACCCTTGTCTGCACACGCACACGCAGCGTGGGTGTCAACCACTGAGCAGGCTCAACATCATGCCCTCAACCCTTAACTGAGCAATTTGTCAGAAGGAAACCCGCCACTAGGCCAAACACGCTGACAACGCAGACTCAGCAGGTCGCATGCCACACGCCAAGCGTCTGGTCAGCCCACATGCTGCGCACAATTCTTGAGAGCCACCATACAAGAGGGGGACTCACTGCCGTCGAACTTGTCGGCGATCTTGTCAAAGAGACCCATGGTTGATGAAGCTTGCTGACTGTTAGCCTGCGCGCAAGAAAGCCTACTCAGCACTGGCTGAAGCATGCATCATAACTGATACGTCAGGTGACCACCACCATCTCAGTTCCCGAGCACACAGACCCGCAGTGCCCTTGTCCTTGCCAGCATCAAGCAGCTCATGCTGTCCAGCTCCCCGCATGAACGCAGATCAGCTGCGTGACTAGCACACGAGCGAAGCCCAGCAGAGGCAGCTGCGCAGCAAACGTCAGCTTCACTCCCTTCGTGCCTTGTAGTCGGCTCATTGCCCTAACTACCCGCGCAGGTGCTCGATGCCTGCAAGGATGTCCGATGTGCTTCGACAGGAGCACAGACTGCTCGCACAAACCCACCAAGACTGCTGCCCCGCTTGCCAGCCCCACGCCAGGTGACTCGACAGCTGCCGCGTTTTAAATGCAGCTGCAGGCGAGCCGGGACCCACGGGCTCGCAAACACAATGCAGAGGCACTGCGTGCCGAAGAGTCCAGCAACAACCATTCTATAACCCCACACTGTGCGTGCTGACGCTGAACATTGTGCTCATTGGGTGCATTTGTGCACAACAGAAAGATACCGCTGACAGGAAAATTGACAGGCATCCAGCTAAGCATGACAGCATTCCTAGACACTCACAACCGGTTTATCACAGGTACGACAAAGTCAGAAGCCATGTCACACCATGGCGATGTCATTCTACAACGATGGGCACTGTGCACGGGTTCAGTCGCGCCTGAGAGCTTTGCTGGGTGCTGGGTTGGCTTGATGAGTGGCTGTTGGCTTGGATAGACTTCTGGGCAATCGATCTTGAGTCTTCACCCCCGACCCACATGGGTAGGTTTCTCCAGGAGGCCCCCAGCTTCCTGTTTGGCATCTAGCTATGAAGTTCATTTCACTATGAAAACTTCGGTCCGTAGCCCCCATGCAGGCCATGAGGACAGCATGGAATGGTGACAGCGCCCCAGCTGTGCCATCAAGCTGGGGGCACGATGTGGACGTTGCCCTCCAGCACGACCACGTCACCTCGGCGTGCAGCCTTGAGATTCCTGCGCTGCACCTGCACGGGGCACGCAGCACGCCCCTTGCAGCGGGGCGCATGCCTGCATACAGCGAATGGAACGGCAGACTGCGCGCCATGGCAGCCACGCTGTAGGGCAGTTTTTCACTGCTGGGCAGTCGACATGTGCTCTATGTGGCAACTTTCTACTAAGCAGACCCGCAACAGCCACATGCAAGCCTCCCCACACCCTAAACCATCACGGTATGCGTGCACCATCACAAAATCCGGTGCACATGCACGCGCTGGCTAGCTCCTTGACAGGCCCCAAATCACAACAGCTTGCATGACCGCGATCAGTAAGGTTTCATGGGTTCCATGAAATTCATGTGCTTCATGAAAAGGACACCCATGCACACCTTGAGCGCGGAGGCAGATGCCTGGGCCGGGGCCGCTGCGGCGTCAGCGGCGCCGGCGCACGCGCTCGCGCGCTGCGCCGCGGCCGGCGCCGCCGGCTGCGCGGGTGCCACGCTCGGCTCTACCAGGAACTCGTCGGCGGTGTCGCCGTCGCGGTCTTCCCGCAGCCGCTCTCTGTACCAGTTGAGACCCTGCGGCACACCCCCATGCCCTTGCACGTCACCATCTACAGTAAGTGTGGTGCAACCACAGCAGACCCTACCTGCTCGCCAGGACGCAGTGATGTCCCTGCGCAGGGGCGTCAGCAGCCCAAATTGGCTGATGCACGGCTGTAGTTAACTAAATCATCCATGGTGAATTCTGCAGCGGCCATGCACGGCTGCATGAAGACAGTGGTACAGACAGTGGCAGCAGCCGGTGGAACAGTCTCTGACAAGCGCGGTGGCGTCCTGCTCCACACGCGACCGCGAAAATGTCCACCGACTCGCCAGTACAAACCGTGCGTTGCGGAACTGAAGGGGCTCAGCTACGCTTGTGCGCACTCACCGCCGCCCCAACAAGCATAGGGCACCGCCCGCCCTGCTGGCTGTCAAGAGCGCCAGACAGCGCGCTGCAGGTGGCACCACCTCCACGGGCGGTCCACCGCGGCGTTGGAGCCTGCAGCTCCACAGCTCCACAGGGTCCAAGGCATAGGGCAGCGCTCCCACCTGTATGCCGCCGGACGCGCCGTAGCCGGCGCTCTGCAGCACCGGCTCCTGCGCAGGCGGCGGCGCCTGCTGCCGGTGCGCCGCGGCCGCCGCCGCCGGCCGCCGCGCCCGCTCGGCGACGTCCGGCCGGGCGCTGGACGGGCTCGCTCCGGGCTGCTGGCGCGGCTGCGCCTCCATTGCATCCTGCCCAGGCGAGCAGAGGCTCTGCTTCACAACGGCGCTGCACCCGGTGCTGGAAGTGGGCGCTCAGGCCTCGAGTGCCGGTGCGCGTATGTGGCGCCCAGTGCGCAAGCGCACTGGAGGTGCCCGCCCGAGCGCTTTCGGCGCCGGGCTGCAGGCGCGACCGCGCAATGTGGCACCTTGCGCAGGTGCGCTCACAGGCAAAGGTGAGTGCTGCAGCGAGCGGTGCACAAGCAGACCCCCCTGGCACCTCTGCAAGCGCTTCAATTACAAGCAGTGAGGCATGGAATAAGCTGCCAACTTGAGCAGTCGGGGACGCCGTTAACACAGGACGGTACTCTGGCGCACATGAGACTGTTGGAGCAAGCGCGCTGCGTGCTTGACATGCAACATCAGCACAGTGGCGAGGCAGCTGGCTGCCTGCAGGCACACGTGTGAGCAATGGCGTGCGCACCTCTCCCAGAACATAGCGCTTGACCTTCTTGAGGAAGTCCATCCCCCGCCACCACAGTTCCAGGGGCAGTGCTGCTAGCAGCGCGCTGGCACTGTGCGCTGGCACTGTGCGTTGGTTTGCTCCAAGCTCTCCCAGTAGACGCTCTGTACAGAACGCTTCATCACGCTGAGGAGAGTGGCGTGAGCTGTGGGGGATGCTACTGCGACTCGAGCATCCTCTCCTTCAGCAGGAGAGCTTTCGGGTCTGGTGGCAAAGTCTCGGGTAGGCTTCAGGGCTTGCATGCATGACTGGGATGCTGGTGCCCAAATTGTGCTCACTGGAAGAAAGGGGCACTAGCCTACTTGCAACTGTAGTCACTCAGCCCTACCCAACCTCTGCCGTGAGCTGCGGCGAAAGCGCACAGGTCTGCGCTCTTTGTGACGAGCTGCACATGCTGGTACTCTGTTTCCTGCACTAGCCGCCGTCTGGCCAATGCACGCGCCCTGCTTTGCTTACGTGTGCACGTGAGCAACTCCCAAGTGCTCAACTGTTATGCACCCGAGCACTCACGAGGTGCCCGCTGCGTGCGGTCTGGCCTGGACTTTCCAAAAGGGGCAGCAGCGTGTCTGCGCAGCTGCAGCCTGCTGAAAGAGGCGGCGGAGAAAGGCTTGCCTGCTCTGAAGCAGCCTCGCTGCGCTCGAGCATAACGCATGGGGGCGGCGCTGGGCTGCCCCGCGCTCCTGGACGCGCTCGAGCTCCACCTGCTCCCGCTCCTGACCAGGCGGCAGGCGCTCAAGGTCTGCTTGCCCGTACAGGCCCATGCGAAGGCCTGCTTGCTCACAGAGGCGTGTGAGAGCTCGTTCCCTCTGAAGCAAGTCTTGCACAGGCGCACTGGCTTGCAGAGCTGCTACATAGTATACTGTTCACAGTCCAAACATACCTTGTATGTCCACAGCACCATGGGCAACCACAGGTGTGACCTTTTGTGCGAGCGTTGCCCTGCAGGGGAGCTCGTTCTAGTGAATGATGCGCACCTGGCTGAGCTGGAGCCCAGCAGCTTTGTCACGCCGCGCAGCTGGGCGCAACGTGCAGAGCGCTGCAGCGGCGGGTCGGGCCAGCGGTCGCGCGCGGCGCCTGCCGCACGCGCCTGCTGGTCGTGTGCTCTGCGAGCAACACGCTGCTGGAGCTGGATCTGGCCACAGGTGTGCGCCCGCGCGGGCGCTGTTCCTAGACCCCGACGCGCTACACGTCACGCTGCGTGCAATGGCTGCGCACGGCGCACGCGCCTTTACTAATCGCGCGCTTGGCAGAACGCTGCTGCTGCTCAAGCCGGCCACGGCCCCCTAGTGCCTGGCATTATCATGGCTGAGTCAAAAAGTGCTTGCTTTGCATGAAGCAGGCCCGGCTGCTATCTGCTGTCATGTGCTGCCCAGGCCTGGCAGTGCACACACGCCCATGTGCTGGTCTGGATGGGCACAACAGGGCTTCATTTGTTACATGTCGAACATCCGTGAGTGACTGTGACGCACTGCCAGTACTGTGCACAGCCTGCTCCTGGAGCCAGCGGCAAGGCAGCCGCCAAACGCGAGTGTGCTGCGCGCGGCGCAGGCGCCGTCGTGCGCAGTGTGCGCCTGACGCGGCCGCGGCGGCGGCGCGGCGCGCCCGGCGGCCCTGTGACAACGGAGGAGCGCGCCGCCGCGGCGCAGGACAGCAAGCGCGCTTGCTGGCCGACCTGCATCGCCATCTCGCCCTACGACGGCCACGTGTACGTCAGCCAGTACAAGGCGCGCGGCGCGGCGCGGCGGCGCTCGGATGCACGGCCTCCGGTGTCTCTGCCGCCGTGCGGCGGGGTGGTGTCAGCACGTGCACATTTGCAGATCCCGCTGCTAGGCGCAGGCCTTGCGCGCTCTCATGGGCGGCCGCGACGCTGGCTCGCTGGGCTCTGCGCGCGCGAGCCGCGGCAGGTGCGCCCGAGGGCCGGCGCGCGCCGCGACCAGAGGCATACCTCCGGCCAGCAGCTGCCGCATGCGACGCTGCCCCGTGCTGTGCGAGGGGCGCAGCTTGGCGCCTGGGGCCACGCGGCTGGCCAGCGGTCGCGCACAGCAGGCTCACCGCTGCAGAGCGGCGTAAGCTGCACCGGCTGCTCGAGCTCGAGAGGCCACTGGGGCTGCTCCACTGTGGGCAGCACGGCCAGCCTGCGCCGGGCTCACCGCATGCGCCGTGCGCCCAGGTCGCGGGCGTGCTGGTGCTGCACGGCGAGACGCTGCGCCCCGTGCGCGTTATGGCCTTCGGCGACCTGCTGGCGGAGCCGGAGGGCATCGCGTTCGCTAATGGCTACGTCCACGTCGCGGGGTGCGCGCGCCTCACCCCACGCGCCCCAGAGCGCGCCCGCGCACTCCGCTCTCGCCGCTGCCGAGTCCCGGGGTGGCCCACCAGCGGGCTTTGGAGCCAAGCTGTGTGGGGCGCGAGCTTTCAGAGCTGCCTGGCAGCATGCGCTTCTGCGCAAGGTCCACTGAACAGCCTCATCGGTCACTGGAGCGGCGGGTCGCGCATAGCCAGCATGGTGGGTGCTGCCCGGGCGTCCGGCGCAAGCCCGGTGCCGCCCGCCGGTACCCGTGACGCGGCGGGGCGCCGCGCGCAGGGTCAGCCGCAACGTGGTGGTGCGCTCGCGGCGGACTGTGCACAGCGCCGTGCCGGACCGGGCCAGCCACGACCAGACACACGTCTTCCTCGATGACGGCGTCCAGCTGCTCGTGCCGTGGGGCATGGCAGCCGCGCCCGACGACGGCGCGCTGTACATCGCCGCCGACCTGAGCTATGACGCGCGCGCCTGGCGACTGGGGGATTTATGGTGAAATAGGTCTCTGCTAGGGTATGATACCAGGATGCCATGCCCCTGACCTGGCCTGGCTGCTTGGGAGCTTGCCGCAGCACTGGGAACGCATGGGAGCCTGGTGCCGAGCCGCAGCAGTGTGGGTGCAGCGCTGCGTGAGCGGCGGGCAGCAGCAGTGCGGCTGCGCGCCATGGCGTGGCCGGCGCTCTGCGCAGCGTGGCCGCCAGGCTGAGCCAAGGCAGGCACGCCATCAATGCGACCGGTGCTGCGCGAGCGGCAGCAGCCCCGGCGCGATACCGACTCTGCTGGTGCAGGGCGCAGGCGCCCAGCTACGTCCACATGCCCGCTCGCGCCACTGGGTGCCTGCTCCGGATGCCGCCGAGCTGCGAAGGCGCGCTGGCCTGAGCGCTCTGCTTGGCCGCTTCTGGCGTCCTGCCACAGTGTGCGGCTGCCCTGTGAGGGCGTCCACTTCCAAGGCGCACCTGCGTTTGAATGATTCAGCATGCGCTCTGCACTGCACGCGCCCCCCTCCTCCGCATGCGTATGCAGGGTGCTGTACGGTGGAATGCAGTCACTCGTGGATGCATCAGTCAGTAGAGCTGAATTCGCAAAGCAATCATGGGACGGCTCCCAGTACATGCTCTCTCCGGCAGGCGACTGGGATGGAGACGCGCCTTTGGAGGCGTCACGCGGGCGGCTGATGTTGCGCCCCAGCGGCGTCTGCGTGGACGACGCCGGCGACAAGCTCGTCACCAGCGGGACCAATGAGGTGGCCGCCTCATGCGCCCGCCGATCGCCTGCGCCCTGGCGATGCAGGGTCTCCTGGCGGCCTGCCTGGCGGCCTGCCTGGCGGCCCGGCAGTGCTGGGGACCAGTAGCGCTTGTGCGCCACTGTCGCTCGGCAGGGCGTGCTGTGTGGTACGGAGCTCCGGTCTGGCCTGGGTCCCTGACGGGCGCGATAGGCACGCAACAGGGTAGGTGCGCATTTTGTGTCCGCGCAACGCATGCAGCACGAGGCGGCCGTCTCGGCATGCATGGCCCGTGCGGCGATGTAGCGCGCGAGCGGGGTAGGTTGGCGCGTGCGCAGGTGCTCAAGTTTGGGGGCAAGCGCTCCGCCAAGCCCGGCGACTTCATCGGCGTGGCCGCGCGGACCGCGGCGCACCCGTTCGATGTCGTGTTCCACCGGGGCAGGCTGCTCGTGTCCATGCACACCGGCCAGAAGGCGCGCGCCGCGCCGAGGGGGCCCCTGCAAGTGCAGGTGCCAGCTGTGCTCCTGCAGGGTTGGGGTCAGTCGCACTCCTGCAGCAGCGCGGCGCCTGGCACGCACCGCGCCTGGTCCTCTGCAGTTTGCGCGCTCTGTACAAGCGGTGTGTGCTCGAGTGTCATGCACGCGCATAATTTGCAGAAGCGTCAGGCCTGACTGCGCTGACGCATGGCGCGCGCCTGCAGCGCGCGAATGCTGGCGGCTCCGACCCCTGCATCACGGTCTATGATGCGGCCAGCGGCGCGGTGCTCCAGCGCCTGCAGCCGCAGCTGGACATCTTCGATGAGCCCAACATGATGGCTGTGGAGTGAAACGCACATGTGAGCAAAGGCCATGGTGAAACATGCATGCAGAGATCAGCTCTGACAGATGCCTGCTAATCTAGAGTGGAATGGTGTTGGCCTGGTGTAAATGTGTGTGTGTGATTTGCAAATGGAACTGGCCCGCCTGGCAGCGTGGACTTCAAAGATGCTTTCGATCACTGGGAATCAAGACTCATGCTACGCATGTCCACAAATGCCAGGACTCCAGCCAGCCGCCTATTGCGTGCACATCCAGGCAGACCCACTGGGGCCTGGCCGGCAAGTCACCAAGGAACCTTGGTGACAAAGTCAACCTAAATCTGACGATGTTTGTGACACAGCATGCTAATAAACCAATTGTGACTTCAGGTAAGGCAAAATTAAAGCCTACACATAGCATTGGTATAGACAGTTTCTGTCAGACACACACGTCGACCTTACATGAGGCTGATGCTCAGGAAGTGGTTGTGAGAGGACCATAATGCACGCAAACTTACAGTCCGCATTTGAACTGCTGGCAGACGTCAGACGCTTGCTAAGGCAGAGATAAAACAGCAACTCAGCATTGTTCAACAGACTGGGAGTTCGCGCACACCCAGAGCATGCTGAACACATTTGGCACATGCATGTGCACTTGCTGAGGTGTGGTCATGCTCTTATTGCGGGTAGCCTTCCAGGCCCTGGTTGTGGAACATGTCCTCGTAGACCCTGTAGTGGGATGTCATGCCTAGCGCCTCGTACTGCCGCGCCAGCAGACGAGGTTATGTAATACCAGGCGCGCACAGCAGCATGCGCATCTTGGGCTCATGTGCTTGGCCACGGCGTCATCCGCCTTAAGACCACATTCAAGTGTTCTTAAAAACAATGGGCGGCCTCTGCTCAGATGGCTAGTTGTGTTGCAAACAAGAAAGGCCGTAGAGGTCACGCATTGCACGGTCGATAAACAGTTTCACCAGCGCCTCTCTGCACTGTGCGAGCCCCACAGCAGGCGCAGGAACACACCGTTAATCTGGCACGTGTGTTGTGCTCGTCTGCATACAGACGGATGCCACATACGCCCTCCGAACGCGCCAGCTTGCACACGTGGTCGTACAGAGACCTGGTGAAAAGGCGCAGGCCACTGCTTTGCATGCAGCCAGTGTGTATTACTGCGAGGCGTGCACGTCAAGGGCCGATTGGCCGCTGCTCGCCTGTAGTAGCCTTTCCGGCGGTGCTCAGGCGCTACATACACCGACTGCACCCACCAGACCTGCGCGTTGCGCCTGTTGGATGCGTCAGGCCACCAGAGTTGCGAGCTCGGCGACATACGGGAGAGCAGGCCGACGGCAGCGCACCAGTCGGACCACTCGTAAGTAATAAAGAGCTGCGCAACTGCGTCCCCATCCAGCTGCGTCAACGGCATTCGCTCAGCAACTATTGCTGCACAGCTTTGTCGATATGAACAGCGCCCCATATGGCCAGCGGTCCTTACCTCTAGGACAAAGTACTTGCCCTTGGAGCAGATGGGGTCGTTCAGCACAGCCGCAACGCCCCCCCGTGCGTTGTCAGGCGCAAGGGTCACGCCCTCAGAGTCCTGCGCCCAAACGGGGACCAGTCTGCAGTCGGTTGAGCAGTTGCACTGCGGCCTCATGCTTGCATGCATATTCATCTGCAATGCTTTGCCGTGGAGCGCACCACGGCCATCGCTATGTTGTTCCGTACAAGCGCGTCAAGGTCTGAGAGCTGCGCTTGCCGGAACACGGGCGCTCCAACCATCACAGCAGCTAGCTCGGAGCGCTCCTATATCAAGAGCACCTGATCTAGCAGAGGAGGAAGCAAGCAAAGTGGACAGGATTGCGCAATATGCCTAAGCAAAGGGGCTGCTTCCTCTGGTTAGGCAACCAAACAACCAAAACAGGCTTGGACATGCACTGGTGCCTGGCCACGCCCACATTTGCAATGCCAATGCATGGGCACTGTGCGGTGAGACAGACTGGCCTTGTTGTTCACGCTCGTCGTGCAACAGGTACCCGTTGCATTCCATGACCACCTCACACAAGCTCTCAACCAGTACTCTTCAGTGTTCAAGACGCAGCGGTTCTTTCAGGCTAAAGCGTTCGCGGGGGAGTTCAGTAAGCACCGCCCCGCGGCGCAGCATGAACAAAACCCTCTCACTGCATGATATCAAAGGGTTTGAACAGCGCCTTGAAGGCCTCCGTGCGTGCAGCCTCTTGGGCCTCGCTGACTTGGCAGGCCTTCCAGTCTGCGCGCTCCGGCACGCCTGCAAGCGCTGCCGCCACCTGCACCGCAAGCGGCAAACTCGAGCTCAGACTCCAGAGCATTGCGCGTGTAGCCCTATCTGCCTGGCTGGATGCTGCTTGGCGAGCGATTTACCCTCACAAAACCCTGATTGCATTGAAGCACTGCTGCCAAAGGAAAAGCACTGCTGCTCTTCCAGTGCCTGCAGACGCGCCCCTTGGAGCTGGCCCAACACCTTACTGAAGCAGGAGCATGCCGTCGCCGAGAAACACACACAAGCGCCCAATGGCCTGCACACAGTTACGAGCAGGCTCGCTGGCCGTGAAGAACCCATCCTACGCTGTGATGCATTCCTTTGCATGTAAGCAGCGTGCCGGCACGGCAGCCTCCCATAAGAAGCGCGCGCGCTCAGGGAGGTACCACGCTGCTTCAGAGCGGAGAGACAGAGGCGCGCATACAGGCGGCTGCGCCTGGCCATGCGGCGTCAGGCCCAAGCCTGCACGGCAGCCTCCCAGGGAAAGTTTTGCGCTCAGCAAGGCATGCAGCGCTTCAAGACTAGCACACGCAGCCATGCGTGCGGGCGGCAGCGTCGGGCAGGGTGGGCGGGCCGCGCGCCTCGCGCCCAAAGTTGAGCGGGTGCCGCGCGCCGCGCGGGATGGGCTGCACCAGGCGCTCGCCGTCGGGCAGCGTGGCCGCGAAGAACTCGCCGGCGCCCACGACCGCGCGCAGCGCTTCGCGGCCCGCCTCGCCCTGCGCACCGGGCACGCCGGCCGTGCTTGCCAGGTTGCGCGAAACCTGCTGATCACGGTGCACCGTCGGGCGCACCGCGCCCGCGCATGGTGAGGCCCGGGCATGCTTCTGGAAGCGACCATGCAGTTTTTAGAAAGCAGCTGACCTGGGCTTTGTAACAGCTCCAGTGGACACCCCCGTGCTCGCACAGCAGCACACATGTGCTAGCACAACCGGCCCGCACAGCCAGCTGGCACACCCCGCCACATTCTCGTGGGTGATGCTCCGCAGTGTACCATGCTCTGCACCATTTGCAGCGTTGTGGTGCGTGCGCACAGTGTGTTCGTGGCCACTGCCGCTATCCACCAGCCAAACCCAAACCCAAATCCAAACCAGACGCCCGCGCACCGCAGACGGCCCCTTCAGCGGCATCAGCGCCAGCCCCGCAGCCTCGGCGGCGCCCTGCAGCACGGCGGCCGC
>JAABUO010004724.1_pt1 | contig 16014 bp, 13 predicted proteins | sample 5559291 | NCBI WGS metagenome assembly JAABUO01 (sample SAMN10711878, study PRJNA513372) | rock metagenome | isolation source: Antarctica rocks | place: Antarctica: Victoria Land, Finger Mt sud
GATCTGAATAATGTTTTCTCTGCAGTGACACTTTGGCTCTCGTAGCCGCATGCAAGCTGGGTGGGTTGTTCTCGATCTGCTGAGCCTTCTACGTACTCATATCATGTAGCTGGGAGACGAATGCAAGAACTCTATTCTCGGTTCGGAGACAGAACTTACTTCGCGGTTATTGACGAACTCTTGGACCGGAATCGCAAAGCGATTGGTTCACTAATAAACACCACGATTCCAGATGACCCAGTCTACTTCGAGGACTTCCTCGATGACGATGGCAAAGGCTTAGGTCCTTGGAAAGTAGCTTGTACGATGAGTAAATCGGACGACCGCCTAAAGTTTGACTTTACAGGGACGGATCCACAGTCGCCGTCTTCGGTGAATTACTACTTGAGCCATAATATGTAGGTTCGATGTGCTTGGCTTCAAAGACCAACTAATGAAGCGGTCATTGTAGGTTCAAGATGGTTGTCGGAATCTACCTCATCACTGTGTATGACCCTACAACCGTCGTCAATGATGGGTTTCACGATCTCGTGGATATTGTTATCCCAGAGGGAACGATATTAAATCCCGTTCGTCCGGCTGCATTGTCGACTCGTACACATCTGCTGGGAAGAGTGATGGATCTACTGTCTGGTTTGCTTGGTCAGAAAGCCCCTGAGTTCATGACTGCAGGTGGCTTCTCGGACTCACCCCATTTCATGTTTTCTGGGTAAGCTATCTCGCTAGAGAAATATGATTGGCACTGACGAAGTTTCGATTCTAGCTTTAAGCAGAACGGCGAATGGTTCCAACTATACCAAATTGGCTTTGGAGGTGAGTCTACTCTTCCGTTTCGATAACCAATTTCATCCCTTCAGGAATTCCCGCTCGTCCGCACGGCGATGGAATGGACGGCCATTGTCTTTGGCCAGCGATGAAGTCCGTCCCCAACGAGTTCCTCGAGCTCTATTACCCTCTTCGTATTGAGCAATACAACACCGTCACCGACTCTGGTGGCCCAGGTCTTTACCGCGGCGGCAACGCTCAGCGCATCTTCTACCGCTTCCTTGAAGAGGGCGAGATCTCTCTTCATGATGATCGCTGGCTCTCTAAGCCATGGGGTGTTCTGGGCGGAGAACCCGGAGCGCGATCATCGAAGACCCTGGTGCATGCTGATGGGAGACGTGAGATATTGCCTTGCAAGAAGGACCATATCAAAGTCAGCGACGGGGACTTGCTCGAGTGGCTGACCTGGGGCGGTACGTCTTCCGGTAACTTAGTTTTACTAGCTAATTGTCTTTAGGAGGAGGTTACGGCGACCCGCTGAAACGCGACCCTTCCCTTGTGGCTCTAGAAGTCCACCGCGGCCTCGTCTCGTTCAAAGGCGCTAAGCGTTACGGCGTTATCATAAACGACGATTTCTCCGTCGACGATCCAGCGACCAAAGTACTCCGTAACGAGATGAACGAGGCCAAACCCCCAGGAAAGCCAGAGATCTTCAATAGGGGTGGGACGGTGGAAGAGCTCAAGGCCAGGGCGCTGGAGGAGACGGGCCTGGAGGCGCCGAAGTATCCGTGGGAGGTGCCATTGAGAGGGCCGATGACTGGTTTGCCGCACATTAGGGCGTGGATGGAGAAGCACGGGCAGGTGTTGCAGCCGCTGAAGAAGTGAGGAGGCGGGGTTGAGCGTTGTTAGAGGCATTTTGTATCTGAGTTAGCCCTTTTATAATTATAATTACTGAGGTTCTCAAACTTATGAATAGATCTATCCGTAATCTTTCAATTGCACTCACAGTATTTTCTCATTTTTGTCTTGTTTTTCCAGAAACACTCAACACCCGCAACATTATACACTTTCACAACCTACTAGTCAAAGACTCTACCTTGCCAGCCCGCAAAGCGAGAATAATTGAAAATATTTGTGTTTCAAATACGTAAGGGGAAGATCTGAGCATTGACATTCTTTAGTATTGAATACACTTCCAAAAGATAAAGGGAACGAAGGGCTCAACAGAGATGTCGGTTTGGTGGGAAGTAAAAGTAGCGCGTCTCGGTGCAGTGTATGAAGGTCTTCTCATATAGAAGGAGGTATATTGAAAGCAATTGGAGGGTTGGGGTTAAGGTTATTCAGGGAGGCCCTTCGAATGTACATTAGTGAATGATGCGCAGTAAGTTCTTTGATCCGTTATCATAGATTTCCTGTCTTTTTGGTAAACTACTTTACCTAAACTTCTTCGCTGTGTCATTGAGCCGGTTGGCAAGAATTTGTGCTGTAATAATATCGTTTAGCCCAAATTGTTCACCAAGCGAGTCCTCGTTGGCGCAATTGGCTAGCGCGTCCGGCTGTTAGTAAACATCAGCACGATAACCGGGAGGTTGGTGGTTCGAGCCCACCACGAGGAGATTGATTCTTCCGTCTGTGTTTCGCATTTCAGAATGACGGGGTCTTTTTTTGGCAGAGGGATGCCTTTTGTTAAAGGCATGCAACTGTGACTCCAATCACAAAGTACACTCCCATTGAAGGCGCTTTTCTATTAATTCACAAGATAATTTACAAAAAGTTGTACGAGTATCTTACCTATTCTTATCGCGACTTTAACGAAGGCCCTAAGTCCGGCATCTGCCGTGCATTTTTGCACTATTACCGCAACTTTTCCACAGAATTTTTGATCGACCAAATTCGCGAAACTGCATATCGAGAGCGTGTAGAAATGGAGAACACTGAGCTCAAATCTAAGAAGCGTAAGCGGAAACATGGAGCCCCGGGTGAACAGGACTCTATTCTCACCAATGCGCCCGACAACGCTGTAAACGTCCTCCCAGTTAACGGCGTTGCTGAATCGGAATCTACAGTTGCGCACAAGAAGAGTAAAAAGCATAGACATACCAAAGAGGACACCAAGATCATGGATATCGCTCAAGATGCCCACCGTTTAGAAGTGGAAAACACCCACGAATGTGTTGCTACTGAACAGGATGATCATGAAGATTCAGAGACTGCCCCCAATGGCGCCGACACTACTGTCACTTCAGATTTACCCTCCACCTCAGCTCTGTCTTTGCCTGCAACAGAGGCAGATCCAAAAACTTTCAGCGACCTAAAACTATCAAGCAAAACTATGCGGGCAATACAGGACATGAAATTCGAGACCATGACGGAGATTCAGCAGCGAGGGATCCCGCCGTTACTTGCTGGAAGGGACGTGCTTGGGGCAGCAAAGACTGGCTCGGGCAAAACTTTGGCTTTTCTTATACCTGCCGTAGAGATGCTGAGCGCGTTACGATTCAAACCGCGAAATGGTTCGTCTTAAGTCATTCGTGGTATATGCAGAACTAATAGCGCGTAGGGACTGGAGTCATCGTTGTATCCCCTACTCGAGAGCTTGCATTGCAAATATTTGGTGTTGCCCGAGAACTCATGGCTCACCATTCACAAACGTATGGTATCGTCATTGGAGGGGCCAACAGAAGAGCCGAAGCAGAGAAGCTCACCAGAGGGGTAAATTTGGTTATAGCAACGCCTGGAAGGCTGTTGGACCATTTGCAGAATACACAGGGGTTTATCTATAAAAATATCAAGGCATTGGTCATCGATGAAGCAGACCGGATATTGGAGGTAGGGTTCGAGGATGAGATGAGACAGATCGTCAAGATTCTACCCAAAGAGACAAGACAAACCATGCTATTCTCCGCCACACAAACCACCAAAGTCGAAGATCTGGCTCGGATATCACTTCGACCAGGACCTCTATACATAAATGTTGATCACTATAAAGAGCATAGTACTGTCGAAGGCTTAGAACAGGGTTATGTTGTGTGCGACTCCGATAAACGCTTTCTCCTTCTCTTCTCGTTCCTGAAAAGGAACCTGAAGAAGAAAGTCATCGTTTTCTTTTCCAGTTGTAATTGCGTCAAATATCATTCGGAGCTACTCAATTACATCGATCTACCAGTGCTCGACTTGCACGGTAAGCAAAAGCAGGAAAAGAGGACAAACACCTTCTTCTCGTTCTGTAACGCAAAGCAAGGCACTTTGACCTGCACAGACGTAGCCGCAAGAGGCCTTGATGTAAGTTGTTAGAACACCACTTTTCCGCAATCATGTCTGACTTCTATTTAGATACCGGATGTGGACTGGATAGTACAATTCGATCCCCCAGATGATCCTCGTGATTACATACACCGGGTTGGAAGAACTGCGCGAGGGGCCAACGGTAAAGGACGGAGTCTCATGTTCTTACAACCCAGCGAGGTCGGCTTCTTGAAGCACCTGAAAGAAGCACGAGTGCCTTTAGTGGAATTCGAATTTCCTTCCAAACGGATCTTCAATATCCAATCCCAGTTGGAAAAGTTGATTGGACAGAACTACTATTTAAACAAGGTATGAATTCTCCATACTTCTTATCGAGCCATTGCTGATGCCATATTTACAGTCAGCCAAGGATGGCTACCGCTCCTATCTACAAGCCTACGCATCACACAGTCTACGATCGATCTTCGATGTTCATAAGCTTGATCTTGTCAAGGTTGCAAAGAGCTTTGGCTTTCAGACACCTCCGCGAGTAGACATCACATTGGGGGCGAGCATGAGTCGGGATAAGAAGAAAGAGGGCAGGCGGGCTTATGGAAGCCAACCAAAGCAAGGACAGCGACTCAACCGAAAGCGAGCTGATGAGTAGGGGATTTACATGATATAATGGTCACAGACTTTGGTCTTAGCGTGGTGTTGGCGGAGGAGGACTGCTCGGTCCAAATGGTTAACCATAGTACAAGTGATAAGAAAACTGTACCACAATATTCTTGATCGTAATCGAGTAGGAATCTATAAGTTCTCCCTTTACCAACCAACGATGCCTGATAAGGCAACGAGCTCTATCCCGCCAAGATCCTGTCGGGTAGGCCCCGCTGAAGCAGCACAAGTACGGAAGCGTCAGCAAATCAAGTTTCAAAGGTCCCATCTACAAGAATGATGAGTTGTCAAGCCTAATTCTGGCTACAAAACACATGATTTCTGAAGTCTAATCATGTCGAGTATCGACCTTTGGATGGTGTTTATTCAGTCGTCCGGTCAACTCCAAACAACAACCCCTGTTCCTCGGGCGGAAGCCAGCCAGTAGGCGCGGATTTGGCCCGTAAATCAGATTCGATTTATGGACTCAGAATTGTGATGTGTGATGTGACTGATATTGTACTCGTACGCAAGCTCAACAGAATATACAAGCATGTAGTAGGCGATGATAACAAGAAAGAAACCCTCATGCATGATTTCAGAGTTTTGGTGGCAAAGTGCCGATACAAGTTTCAAGTTTCAGCAAAAGCGAGCTCCTCCGAACCTTCAAGATTTTGATTGTAGACCAGTATTGTATGTGCGCTTCGGATGGCTCAGGTGGTCTACCTGTCATTGCACGGGTGAAGTAAGTAAGTTTATCGGTAACCCTCCCAAGACCCATGGGAGTGACCATAGGTACCATAGACAGCAGTAGGCTAGTAGTTTCACTGCATGTGCGTTTGTTGTGGGAGCTTGCTAAGTTGCTGTGCCCCCAGCCTCCAGATCCTGGTTCGGGGGAGCCATAGCCTGGCCCTCTTTTTGACGCCCGGTTTGTTTCTGGAGAAACATCTTCCGGTTCAGAATTTAATTTTTCAGCTGAACATTAATTTCGATATGCCCATATGGCGACATTCTAGATTACCCTGAGAGATCATTTCTAGGACTTGCGTCAGGAGCGGGTAACGATTGTGGAGGGCAACGAAGTTCGATAACTTCTACTCAACTGGTGAATGCTGGTCACCGAAGTCGAACGGTTACGATCAATAAAATAGTCGGACTCTTTACCAGGCTTAAGGTATCAATCACTACCACTGACTTGACAGTCCTTGATCACGCTGACACGATCGCTCCCTTGTAGCTTGGACTTTACCTCGATTGTCAATGAGCGTTGTGTGTTCTCATTGCAGGTACTTGCCCGCCTCGGTAGCTTACCGACACCTCTCAGAAATACGACGCCGTTACACGTCTACCATCAACTCGGGAACTTAGTTATGCTCTAGATACTCGAAGGTCCTCGCAGCTCCACAACTACGAAGTTGAGAAAGCAGAATTGTCATCGCAATGGGCGTTGAAGCCCGTAAGCCCCCACTGCCTGCGCCCACCGACTCGCCAACCTTTCAAAATTCAGGGGGAAGTGTAACGGGGACTGATTTTGCCACGGATATCTCTCGTCGCACAGACCGCACCTCCTATTCCATCCCAGAAGACGGGAGCCCAGTCACAATATCCACCAAGAAAAGGAGGGAGAAGCGCGATAAAGACCACGAAGGGACACTTACCCGGGCATCGCATCAGTCACAAACTTCACTCTTGATCGAGTATTTTGAAGGAGGGAAAGGGCCAAACGTGCATTCGAGGCCAAGTGTACGGGTAAAGGTTACTCCATCAGCTGCACGCAAGATTAAAGACACAAACGAGCACATCCAAATTACTGAAGCTGGAGGCCATCGCAAACCTTCGTACACTAGACGGATATCACTAGGTCCAAAGACCACTGGCGACAAGCAGATCACGGAAAGCGCTGATGAGAAGAGCATCAGCTCATATATATCAGCGGAAGAGGAGTCTAGCCTAGCCGGAAGATACCCACCTGTTGAGATCGAGGTTTTGCCTAGAGATCAGATCAGTGACTTATCTGGAGGACTTGCGCCAATGGAGCAGCGATACATGCAACAAAATCCATCGGAAATCTCGTCGATGCCACCAGATAGCATGCTTGAGGGAAATGCCGGAAACCTGACACCCCGCCGCAACCGAAGCCGAAGCACGAGCAAGGATGCGGTGATGACTACGACGGATACATTGAAGACGCCCTCGCGAAGGAGAAGCAGAAGTCTTAGTCGAGAAAGGATCACGCAAAAGGCCATCGAGAAGATTGTAAGCAAGCCGAGAGAGGTCAGCAGCAGCAAGCGCAAACATGGAAGTAAGACCCGAAGCCGTAGTGTCAGCAACGAGCAAGTCATCGACAGTCTCAAATCCCCCAAGCGTAAATCGAGCCGACATCACCAAGAAGAGGAATTTGTGAGCGGCGCCGAGTCCAGCCTACTGACGTCTCACGCCTCTCCTAGACGGAAATCCGGCGATCAGTATTCCTTTCGATCTGGCACTTCAAAGTCTTCTATCACCAATCCGAAGTTGCTTGAAACTGTAGAGGATGCTATACGACGGCTTATCTTGCCAGAACTTACTACCTTGAAAGAGGAGCAGAAACTACAACAGAACCGAACTAAATTTGAACGTGGGAATAGAGACTCCTTTGCATCCGGTAGTAGCCCATCCCGGACCGACCTCACCCGGCGAGTCTCTAAACACGCAAGTGCTCCTGATGTCAAAGCAAGACCCAAGGTCGTCCTCAATCGAGATGAGAATAATGCAGGTACCGTGTTGTCTGGCGACTCAATCAAGGGAAGGAAGGAGAGCAGGCGGGACAAGGTATTGGAGTCGCCATCAGAGCGTAGCTTTGAGCGGGATGTATCCGAGGAAACCGTGATTCGTGATGACGGGAAGGTTCATCGAAACAAGAGTAAGGAGGGGCATCATTTGAGAGATGCTGCTGTCGGTGGACTTGTCGGCGGTGCTCTGACAGCCGCTGCACTTAGGCATCATGACTCGAAGTCAAGCATGGACAAGCGGGAGCGAAGGAGGAAACGAAGCAAAAGTCACAGCAGAAGTGCTAGTGTTGCCGAAAGCACCGACGAAATCTTCTACAAGCATGATGTGCCTCCAATGCCAATGCGAAGCGAAATTCAAGGATCCGAAGTTACGAGGGACTCAATATTATCTGAACAAACCGAAGGGCCTTCGTCACCATCAATGGGACGTCGGAGAACTGAAATCCGAGAGGTCTCCCGTGGTTCACCCAAAGAGGTACTCTCACCCGCACAGCGAACGCCCACACAAACGCCTACACGAACGCCTGTGGGTTTAAGCAAAGGATTAGGTACACATCACAGCAATCTCTCCCGTGGAGATTTGAGTATACACAGTGCGAAAAGCGAGCGAAGCCTCCACAACGAGGAAGTTGGTTCGAGAACCACTGATATTGGTCTTGGTGCAGCTGCATTAGGCGCTGGTGTTATGGGTGGAGAGTATTACCCGGATGACCAAGATCAGTACCAGGAACATGACGACCATGTCTTTACTCATCGGGCTCATCATCAAGGGCTAAGTCCTATTCAAAGCGTTGCTAGCTTCAAAGACGAGGGTGACCTACCTAACCAAGACCCTCGGCACACACACAGCTCCGGATCTCTATCATCCCTCGACCCAAACCACAGGAAAAGTTCTGCCCTATCGATCAAATCCCTATCGTCAGTCGCTAGCAAGCAGTTTCCTCCTTCCAACAGACCGAAAGGAATCAATCTTGAACCTGGAGAGGACGTGCTTGGTCAGCACGGTCTTAAAGTATCTGATGCTACGCAAGGCGAATATTCTTCTGGAGATCCTGCAATGGACGAATGGTATGAACGACAACGTGAGGAGAACGACCGATACCGTGAATCCACCGTGGATGATAATTACCAGGACTCTACTATTGACGTCAGGCATATGACCAATTACACTGATGACAGCATGGATGCCCCATATCTTGACAAAGTCACGGCCGCGCAACAAGTGCGTGGAATAGGTGCTAATGCAGATTACGTACGGACTCCCATCGCGGTTGAATCAGCTGTCGCGTCACTGCATGACCCATCGGTTCTTTCTGTGCGCTCTAAACTTGGAGATAAGTCATATTCAGACTCTTTCGAGGAGGGTCGACAAGCAGCTCCCAATTATCTTCATGCGTCTGACAAAGAAGCCGGTCAAGAGGAGCATAATGGTCATCTCGAATCGCATGAGGATACTCACGCCAAAGGTTACAAATATGAGAAATTACAGGAGTATGATCAGCGTTCCGCAGCGGACTCGCCAAGACAAAGTATTGCTCGGTCTGAAGATGAGTCCATACACTTGGGAGCCAGCGGTCTCCCCGTCGCGGATGACCCCATTCCTGAGATTGGCCATGGCCTTGACTCGGACGAATCTGACCTTAACACCAACCCTTCCATCATACAAGGACCTATCGGTGGCATACATCATGGTAGTCGCGATCATTGGCCTTCTAAGCCAACGCCGCCACAGTCGAAAGGCGAACCATTCTCTCACTCGAATGATCATAGTGCTCACGAAAGCCTCAAGGCTGCAGCAGCGGGTATGCTAAGTGCAGCAGCGCTAGCCGGCCGGAATCAAGAATATCACGATGAGCTAGATAACGCTCGAGATATCTCCTTTAGTGGAAACAACCCGCCTACTGTGGAGGATGAGTACGCCGAAGGGATGAATCATGATTTCGGACCAGTTCGGGACTCTTACTTGACAGGCGACACTATTCCCACTCCACCTATGGCAAAAGACAAGGATGAGGGCTATATATCTGCTGCTCCCCAACATACTCCTGGTCCTAGCAGCCCGGAAGACAAGCATTGGACCGGAGGGTATGACGCCAATGATGCCACGGACGTCATGTTTGATGACGATCCATTCGTCAGTAATAACAAAAGCCACGCAAGACACTTGAGTGCTAATTCGCATGGAATGCCGTCTCCTCTTTACGACAGTGCAATGGGGCGAGGTATCGACAGGATTCAATCAAAAGATGTTGTGGCGCTTATGGATCATGTGAGTTTTCTCTCCTTTCTGTTCTGCGAGAAATACTAATCCAGGTTTAGCTAACTGTGCGAGATGCCCAACGAAATGCTCGCGACACCGAGATCCTGGTGACCTTGGTAAGAAGCGCCGCAGAGATGCGAAATTCGTTTGAGGACATGAAGAGGTTTATTGCCGAACAAGACGACATGATTGTGGAGACTGGAAACAAACAACATGAGCGTACTATCCAGAAAGTTATTGGAGGCCCACGACCTCAACCTTTAGGGACACCTCGCATCCCTCGCCAGGCCTCGGCCGATGACGAAGATGATATCCGAACCAAGAGACGAAGTGTCTTCAAGCGTGCTCTGAAAGGGCTCAGTGGACGCAGTACAAATGATCTCGGCAAGATTGAAGACATGCTTGTTCAACTGCTTGGAGAAGTGGAAGGTCTGAAGGCTGGACAGGACATTCGGCCTAGCGCTAACGGAACCCGTCCAGGGAGTCTAAGCTCTTATGATAACGCACGAGCCGTCGGCCAAGATGGCTATGAGCCTGAAGGTCAGGCTGGTACATCGTCAACGGGTCATTCTGGATACTTCTCAAATCCATCTTCAAGGCAACAAAACGGCATGAGAGCTCAAGATATTCGCCACGGTTCGGGGAATCGAGTTAGCACAGTCCTTGAAGGAGATGAAGAGCTTGAAGCTCATGAGCAGGGCGTACTTGATCATCAATATCAAAACGACGACAAACTCCTTACTCCAACCAGGGACTATGCTCGAGGCGCCTCTGTGCCACTGGACACTCCACCGCAGGTCCATGTGCCCACAGGAGCCCACAGCAATGAGAACACTCCAAAGACTGGAACAGACAAGAGCCGCAAGCACAAGTCTAGCAGCTCCTCGTTCTTTCCAAAGATCTCCAGATGGTCAAGAACCACGGCTTCGTCTATGGGCGAGAATATTCGGAGCAGTGGGCGCAAAGAACGACCCTACTCGGAAGCATCTCGCTCTGGTTCGGATCTACAATATGACAATGACCACTATGATCCACAAGGTGATGACAGAATCCGATCGAACGGTTCTTTCCAGGATGATCCTCTTCGAAGCAATCGTCCTCCTTCTCCACTGGTTCCTTCTCAAGTATCAGAGGATCCAAAATATCAAGCGCATCGTAACTCTCTTAACCTCCAGCATCCGCAGCCTCGCCCTGGCCCAACACATAGGTACCAAACCCACCTTGAATCCCAAGCTCACAATTTCGGCTCTCCCATCTCTCCGACTTCTGACCAGTGGGGCTCAAACCCTACCCTTGCTCGCTTCCCTCCGGGCGCTGGCAATCGACTGAGTGGAGGAGCGGGTAATCTCTCACCCATATCTGATGGTGGCTATTCCGAAACATCCGCGGCGGAGAAGAGCAAAGTTCCACCGCGACCTCCCAAGCTTCGTGATGACGGCCCTCTAATACCGACAAGGTCCCCCAAAACAGCAGGCAAAGATAATCGACCGGCGTTTGCGTCGCCTTTGAGCTCGGAGTATTTGCAACCCGAGCAGCGATATAGCAACGCGTCTTCTGGGGCCGATGTGGTAGGCTCCCCTTTTTTTTCTTTTATGGCTGTATGAAGCTTCAGCTAACCGTTCACAGGCCAACGGCTCCCCGCGCTCTGCCTCTGCATCCACCCCTCAACGTAAGCCTACAGGCCCCAGACCCATCACCTCATCCGGCAACTACAGCCCGGATAAAGTCAGTAATATCCAGCGCAAACGTTACCGTGGATCTCCTAACCACATCTCATCCGCCGAGGATGTGACCTTCTAGACATACATTCATTCTGTTCATGTATGATCTTGATTGCTGGATGTGTATCAGGGCACCATACTCACCAACAAGTGTTTTGGGTATCTTGGGTCAGATCGAAACATGTCTCCATGGCGTTCTCTGGCTTGGCTGTGCATTATGAGGATGGACGGCGGGGAAGGCAAGGAGCTTTATGGTTGCGCCAGATCATGTTCTGCTCGTATTTTGAGATGTAGATGGATGACGGTATACGACGATGACATGAGAACCTAGTAATACAAAAGCATTCTATCTGCTATTATTTCCCTACTCTACCTAAATCTAATATGTTTGACACATAAAGAACAAGACCAATTGAACAGGCTGCGCATCAAGCTTTTTCCTCCGCTGCCAAGTGCGCGTACCTGCATAATTCCCCTTTGCAAAGGCCGAACAGAAACAGCGTAAATTTTGTGTATTTGCAACCCCTGTCGTGTTCCAGGAATATCAAGCAATAAGCCATGTGATGATGCTCGAATGGCGTGCACGGCGTGATATCTCGTTGGTGGTGAAGAAGATGCAGCGTTTCTCTGCTTTGCTTCACCTTTTACCTTACTTGCTCAGCTGCCAAATGCACCGTTTGCTATTCCTGGGCTGTTGCTTGCATAAAATGCACAGCCTTGCATGCGACTTGCCCTAATCGGCCTGCCCCGTTCCTGACAAAGCCTCCGAGAAGGATTGGGGGGTCGTTTGGGATTTCGGAGGCCTTAACCGGATGACTGACGGGTAAGATGATGAAGGAGGAGACATTGCCTTCTCCCTGAGACCCTGACATCTAACGGTTAGGTAGGACAGCCAGCCCGTTAATGTAAGTTCATGTGCGGTTCTTCGTTGGTGCGACGGAGAGAGAAGATGAGACGGTGGATGTAGGGTAGTGTTATGGTCCATTAATTCAATGCCAACAGCTAAAGTGTGTAGGTACTTAGGCCAGCAATCAGAGTAAATGATCTGTCGCATGAATGCATGATTGTGCCAAATGGCCTGTTGTTCTGAATTCATTCTGAGCCTCTCCTTGTTCCAGCATTGAGTATCCGTACCGTATTAACTTGACATCCTCGTACTTTTACCAACGACCCTTCTATAGTGAACGTGATCGTCAGTTTGGATTACGCGTACGAAGTTCATTGCGAGCGACCTTACCCCTTTCATCGACTAGCCTTACGCTAGCCGCCTCCTTGTCGCTGACATTCCTGTCCTGGATCCTCACATTATCACACCCACTACAAACAATCTCTCACTACCACCTGAAAGATCGAGGTCACCTACAATCGTTTAACTGGCCGTAGGCGATAGAAGCATGCTCAGGCTTAATACCATCTCCTCAAGCCAGCATCCGTCCGCTTCCAGCACGCCCCTCGCTTGATTCCCTGTTTTCCATTCACTCGTCGTCGCAGCGACCGTCGTTTACTTTCGCATTTACGACCTTGCCACTTCATTAGAGCCACCGCAACCTGCGGGTCACCTTAGAATTTCCATATCTGTGAGGGAATATCGCGACCTAGAAGAGGTGGCTGAACACTTGGCACAGATCCACAAATTTGTCGTCTCGACGACTTTCCGGTAGACCGCAGGGCCACCTGACCTTTGTCGCTGTACAGCCAACTACTTCCTAACACAACATATCATAATGCAACTTTCGTTACCTTTAAGACCGTTTGGTGTCCTTGTCGCCATACTCGCCAGTCTTTCGTCGCTTGCGTCAGCGGAACGGGTCATCGAGTCGGACTCACTCAGTACTTGCCAGGTTAATTCGAGTTTTACGGCCACGTTGTTCAATGTTATCTTCACCCCGGACAACAACTCTTTGGCCTTCGATGTGGTTGGAGTGTCTTCCATCTCTGGCTTTGTCACCGCAGAAATTCAGTTCTTTGCCTATGGCTACCTTGCCGTCAAGCAATCAATTGATCCGTGTGATCAAAAGCTGACAGGCATGTGCCCGATGAATACTGGCCCAATTCAACTTCCATTATCGAATATACCGGTCTCGCCCGATGCGGTGAAGAAATTGCCAGGGATTGCATATACTTGGCCTGATTTGGATGGTGTGGTTAAGATCTATGTGAAGGACAAGGCTACACAGAAAAGCGTAGCTTGTGTACAAGCGTCACTATCTAATAGAAAAACCGTATATCAAAAGGGTGTAGGATGGGCAACTGCAATTATCGCTGGTCTGGCTTTGGTATCATCGGCGGTAACCTCGGGGCTGGGACATTCAAACACCGCCGCTCATGTCGCTGCAAACGCTCTCTCTTTATTCGGTTTCTTCCAGGCGCAAGCCATTATCGGCATGACCTCTGTGCCCTTGCCACCGATGGTCAAAGCATGGACCCAGAACTTCCAGTGGAGTATGGGAATAATTCGCATTGGTTTCCTGCAAGACATTTGTACGTGGTATCAACGAGCTACTGGTGGAAAACCGTCAACTTTACTGTCAACACTGAGCACGGCCTCGGTTCAAGTACAGAAGAGATCCGAGGGATTTGTTCATAACCTGTTTCTCAAAGCTCATGATGAATTGGTCAAAAGACAAAGTGCCACGCCAGCTGCCACTGCTCCTGGAAGCACCTCGACGACGACATCGGTTGTTGTCAGAGGCATCAAGCGTGTAGGCTTTAAAGCCAACATCGAATCTACCAATATCTTCCTGACAGGTCTTATATTTTTCATGGTTTTCATCGCCTTGACCGCTATCATTGTGGCATTATTCAAAGGTTTTTGTGAGGCTGCAGTAAAGGCAAAATGGTTGAAGGGACATAAGTTTGAGGACTTCAGAGACGGTTGGAGACTTGTCTTGAAGGGTATATTATTCCGGCTGGTATGACTACGCTCAACCTATCGATTAGAAGCGCACTAACATTGTCACAGGTCTTGATTGGTTATCCGCAAATGTGCATTCTTTGCCTCTGGGAGCTGACACAGAGGGATTCCGTCGCTGAAGTTATCCTTGGGCTCTTCTTCTTCATCTCCATGACGGTTGCACTGCTTTGGGCTGCCTTGAAAGTCTACCGGATCGCCAGACGATCCGTCAGCATGCACAAAAATCCCGCATACATCCTCTACTCTGATCCTTCGGCATTGAACAAGTGGGGTTTCCTCTACGTCCAATTTCGCGCAACAGCATACTACTTTATCCTGCCACTGCTGCTCTATATTCTCATCAAATCATTGTTCATCGCATTCGCCCAGCCCAACGGAACAATCCAGGCTATCGCGTTAGTGATCATTGAAGCTGTCTTCTTGATCTCTGTCAGCATTCTTCGACCATGGATGGACAAGAAGACGAACGCTTTCAACATTTCCATTGCCGCCATGAACTTCCTCAATGTTATTTTCTTACTTGTTTTCACCGCGGTATTCAATCAACCAGTGAGTTCCAGGGCTTGAAAGCATACCGCCAACAGTATATTAATGTGTATTTAGGGTATCGTCACTGGTGTCATGGGAGTCATCTTCTTTTTTATGAACGCCATCTTCGCCACAGTCTTGGTCATCATGGTGCTGTTCGCCACCGTGTATGCTATCATCTCGAAGAACCCAGATACCCGCTACCAACCAATGCGTGATGACCGAGGTTCCTTCATCAAATCGAGCACGCAACTCAACACCGAGCTCGACGCTTTAGGAGCCACAGCCCGAGGCGACATGACGCAAACCGCATACAAAACCCGCGACCTCGATGACGACGAAGACTCCTACTCGTCCAACTCCGGCCGTCACCCCCACGACCCCTCCGGCGGGCCTCTTCCCCATTCAACAGCAGATTCAAACCGCTCACCCGTCCGTCATAACGACGGCGGCCCACGCTCCCCCATGGACTCCACCGCTTTCCTCCCCAGCGACGGCCCGCCCAGACACGGCTCCCCAAACTACTACTCCGACAGCCCCAAGGGCAGCAGCTACGGCGGCTACACGGACAACAACTCCTGGGCCGGCGGCAACAACGGCGGTGGACACGCCCCGCCCAAGCAAATGGGCTACAGGCAGCAAAATAGCGGGAGTCCGTGGCAAAGAGGGGCGGGGTATGATCATTGATTTGATAGGGTTCAGTAGAGGCGGGGGAAGGACATAGCATATACATATATACACGTGTCTGATAAAGTAATATGACGAACTTTTGCAAGGCAGGGAAAGCAGGCGTGGGAGTCCTATGCTTGCATCTCGGTGGCTATGGTAGCGAGCCTCATTGTTACTTATCTCGGCGTTTTTCAAGAAGCTTTTTGTGTACTTTCGAGAGAGCGATAGAGGAAGGAAGGGAAGACCCACGGGTTTTTCGGGAATGAGAAAGGCCCTTTTTGTAACTAAGACAAGTGAGATGAAGTACTTCTGTACAGTATGAAAATTCAAGACGATTCACTTTCCAACCACTGGACTTTTTGATCTTTTTCAGTGCGCATGTGTTTCTTTTTTCGGTGCACGATGTTAACACTTTTTATGAAACATCGCGTCCTTATCACCCACAACCCTCCCTTCACCTTTCCCCCTTCATCCTTCCCCCTTCCTCCTTCCCTTCCACCCCTA
>JAABUO010004727.1_pt1 | contig 16012 bp, 23 predicted proteins | sample 5559291 | NCBI WGS metagenome assembly JAABUO01 (sample SAMN10711878, study PRJNA513372) | rock metagenome | isolation source: Antarctica rocks | place: Antarctica: Victoria Land, Finger Mt sud
ATGTGTATTTATAACTGAAGGGCAGCTCCTCCCCGCAGAAAAGTACCTGCATGGGGGGACGATCCGTTTTACTGCTTCCCGTTTGCTGCATTACGCTACTTTTCTGCAACGCAGCGCAAGCCTGTCTTGAGGCTGGACGCCGTCGGAATTGAGTGCAAGCAGCTGTCGATATCACCTTGCAGGTGCTGGAGATGGCGATTGATGCCCGGACAGCGGTAGCGCATGTTCGCAGACAAGCCATGACGAACTTGACCTGTCGCGTGTGTTTTGCGCATTCCCCCTGCGTTCGTTTCCCAGCTCGTTCGTTTCGACTTTCAAATTTGCTGGCGTTATGGCTGGGATCGTGTCGATCGATCAGGGCCTTCAATTGAAGCCAGTTCAGCGCAACGCATGCCGCCGTCACAAGCTTCGGAGCACCACAAGCGAGTTACCACATCCGTCGATGACGACGATATCGACCCACAGGTAGACCAGCAGGTGAGAGAATGGTTTTGTTAATCAGCAGTTTGCCTGCGTTACCTGAAAGCCTGTGTTGTCGATCCTGTGATGCATGCAATGTGTGCAGGGGTGTGGCAAGGTCTATTCTCAGCTTGAGGTGAAGGATACAGACAGGCTCGTTCATTGTTTGTGTTTGCAGTTCGGTGCTATGCGTCCTTGGTTGCATGCTGCTGGTGTGTGATACAGGAGTGCTTGGGCGAGAACAACCGCGATTGGCGTCTGTGCCAGAAAGGTGCAGTTTGTATTGTGACCGCAGCTCTCTTGTATGCACCGCTTAAGCTGAGAGTCGTTAGTGAGTATAGTTGATAGCCAAAGCCAAGCAGCATTTGCTGCCTGCATGCTGCACCAACTCTGTGCTACTTTGGACTCTGAATGTGTAAATCATACAGCATCTTTATTTTGGCGTGCAGCTAAACTCTTCACAGCCTATATGTTGCATAAGCAAATGCATTTTTGGCAGCTGCCTTTGGTCATGTCTGGGCCTGACAGACGAGCATTGATTTTGCTGTAGAGGTGACAGCACTGCGTGAGTGTTACGTCAAAGCCAAAAGGGCTGGTGAATCTTCAAAGTGATTTGACACAGCCCCATAATTAGCACGTGGTGCATGGCTGCCTCTGCTGGTGTAGCGCAGCTGTACAGAGACATACTGAAAGCTGCCAAGCGCTTCCCAAGTATCAAACGCAACCAGATTTTGGAGGATATCAAAACTGAGTTCCATGCCAATAAGGTCTGCAATGCAATGCCAGCCAGCACTGATTTTGCCCAAGCATACATCTGCACTTGTGCAATCATCCCCTGGCTAGCAGAGCACGCAAGGCAGCATGATTGCAAATTTTGAGATCACACCCCCTGTCTGCATCTGACATTTATTTAGCAAGACAGATAGAGCACAGGAACAGAGGTGTGTGTGGCATTGCAGGCGATGTCCAACAAAGAAGAGGTAGCAAAGGCACGTCAGGTTGCAGTCAGTAGCTTGCAACAGCTGCGAGACTATGTGGGACTGGGAGGCTCTGGCGATGGCCAAGTTCAGTTGAAAGGCACAGTCTGAGATGTGCACACAGCAGCAATGTACACCTCGTGCTGCATGTGGCATATCACATTTCTTGGAGCCTACGGTCTGCAATGCCATGAAGGCTAGCCCCGCTCTCTGTTGGTGTCAATATTCACATGTAAAACCGATTTATTGTCATTGAAGTTATCACTGTCTTGTGGACCGCAACACTTCCAATCACCTTTTATGGCACATGCAGCAGTCTCATATCAGGCATAATTAGCAAGCATGTGTGCAGCCCGCATGATCCATCAGACCAGAGACACTGCTGGTACTAGGGAAGTGCTGCAAGAAACAGTCATGGCTGACAAGGTTCTGCTGTGTCTAATTGCAATTTGAGAGTAACTTCTTTTGCGCACCGGTTTGGGCCCTTATTGCATTCCGTCTTCGCTAATTTGTGCACAATTCGCAAACGTGATGCTGGGCACTCAGGCGAAGAACATATTGGAAAACCACAAGCATCAAATTGATATGGAGGTAGACAGGCTTGCAAAACAAATGCTGGTCTGAACACACAAAAACAAAAGTATGTCAGTCACGCAGATACAACACCCACAGCAAGCTCTCCCCAGCAAACAGCATTGTCAAATACAGCAGAACGTCAGTGGCCACTGAGGCCATGCAAAACTGTATCGAGACACATACTGGGAAAACCAAAAAAAGGCGTCACTGCTGTCACAGCTTTTGCTATCACACAGACGCCGTGCCACAGAAGGGTCCTGCTGTCCAAAAGAGACTCTCAAACTTGCAGTCAGGTGTGTGTCATCTGTTGGCACCAACCTTAGCAGAGACTCGCTTGAGAGTTGCCTCCATGCTGCGGCTGGAAGTGACTCCTGCACAACAGCGCTGCTTCAATGAACACTCTACATTGATGCACAAAGCAAATTACGTACCTGCAGACCATGTCAAATAGCAGGATTGCACCACATGTCTCTGCTGGTACCAATCTGTCTGTAGTGGCTGCACAGCATGCTAAGATACCAGGCACAATGCATGCTCACCATTTCCTGGTGTGGAATCAGAGTTGGCACTGTGAGGTCCTGTGCACTGAGGGTGAGACTCTGCCGGTGCCTTGCTGTCATCACCACCCTTGCCACGCTTCTCCACAGGGACAAACTTCCTCTCCATGTGGCCAGAATATATCTGTACAACACGCATAAAGTCATCACACGCAGCAGCTAACACCAAGCAAAGCAGAAGATTGACTTCCTTGGCTTCTGCTTGCAGCACTCTGCAGCATTGACACTTGTCCTCAGTAAATGGTGCTGATATTTACAGCAGGGAGTGCTGCAACAGCAATGTTGGCACCCTTGGCCAAGATGACTATCGCCTGACAAAAAGGGCATGCCAAGGTCGGTGTTATAGCAATCCCCACAAAAGGTGTCAGCATCATTTGCAGAGGCCAAGTGTGCATCACACTTTGGGCCAGGTTGTGTACCACGAAGCCTGGTGGAGCTGGATTCCGCATCCCATCACAGTGTTGCCTATAAGGCTTTGATCACGACGTCCACTGATACATTTGTATGGACTGCTCAAATTGCAGCTGGAAATTGGACTGCTCGACATGGAGCCCCTCCGAAAACTCTGAAAACAAGAGAGGATTCTCTGGAAAAGGATCCTTGTGCCAGCACAAGTGAGCAGCACTACTGACCTGTCTAGGCCTGGAGATCTTCTGGAGGGGCTCCTCAGCCATCTCCTTCCACTGCGCCACCCAGCCCACTGTCCTGGCCACTGCAAATAGCACTGTGTACCTGCACACACAACCCAAAACATAGCAAATAGCACTGTATACCAACCCAAAACATGGAGCAGGCAGGCAGATGGTATTACCCACAGCAACAACAACGGAGGTCAGTGGATTGGCAGATGCAAGTCAGACAGCCTGCAGAGTACCTAACTGAGCAGTAGCAGCATCTGACAGAACATGCAGAGCTCATTCACAAAAGGAATGCCAGAGAGGCAGTGAACACACTTGTAGGTCAAAGCAACCTGCCAACAGACCTGAGATCCATCAACATGCAATCAACAACTGGAACTGCTTTAATTTCACATGAGACATGCTTCTCAACTGAGTACTTACAACAGTCATGATAAGGTGAGCAATGCTTGCACAAACAGTGTGATGCCTTACATGGAGACAGGGATGCCCATAGCTCTGAGAACAATGCCAGAGTAAAAGTCCACATTTGGGTAGAGGCCCCTCTTGACAAAGTACTCATCACTGGTAGCCACATGCTCTAATTCCATTGCCACCTCCAGCAATTCATCCCTGAGCATGATCAAAGTTCACAATCAGCTACATAAGTGGCGTCATGTCTTGACACCAACCGCAGGGCTCATATGTGCAGATGCGTTGGCACAAGCACTGCACGCATCTGTATGCGCAGCTGCATGTTACGTTTTACCACAGCAACGCATATTGGGATGCCAGCTGGACATGGAGGTGGCAACATAAGATGAAAGTTGTCTTACTTGATACCCACGTGCTCTAGCACCTGGTCGCACACCTGCTTCATGATCTTGGCACGAGGATCATATGTTTTGTACACCCGGTGGCCAAAGCCCATCAGTCTGCATGCCAGTGGACATGAAGCTCAAGATGTGCACGCCTCATGTCAGATGTTCTGCTCAGGAGCTCCAGGCATGCGCTTACAGCACTAAGTCAGCCTTACTGGCAAGCAAAGGCAGAGAAAGCCAAACTCAATGCCCACAGTTGTCAGAATTCTATTGAGGCAATCCCTTTGACGTGCTGCTCAGGCAGCAACTCTACTGCCATCCTGCCTGCCCAACTGATGCTTACATCATAATATTGGATTGAACCCCATAGGCTGCTTACCTGAAGGAATCGTTCTTGTCCTTAGCTCGCTTGATAGCTTCAGGGATCTTGTCGCGGCTGCCTATGTCCTTCAGCATGCGCAGCACAGCCTCATTGGCACCGCCATGAGCGGGCCCCCACAGTGCAGCAATGCCTGAGGCAATGCACGCAAAGGGATTTGCCTGGCTTGACCCTGCACCACATCACATGCACTGTAAACAGTGTGTTATCGCATGCATAAACCAGTTTTACAGAGATATTGCCCTGCTGCATACATTGCTTTACAGCAGTGGCTGCATTGTGCTGAGGAGCCATCATTCTGTATGGTTGATGCTTTGCAGATGACATGCATGGCAACTACAATTGAGCAAGTGCACCACCGCCAGCACTGCACAGTGAAGCTCTTCCATTCACCTTCAAGCTGCCATCTCACATCACAGCAAAGCATTGAGTAAGCAAAGCTGTGGCTTGCCCAGGCCTTTTGATACAACATAAATGAAAAGTCATGCACACACATGCAATCACGTCTACTTGGACTGACCTGCAACTCTGACTGTGGAGGTGGATGCATTCTGCTCATGGTCCATATGCAGTATAAGGATGATCTCTAGCGCCCTTGACAGCACAGGGTCCACCTCATACCGTTCTGTGGGCACGCTGAGCATCATGTGCAGGAAGTTCTCTGCGTAGCTCAGGTCATTGCGCGGGTACACAATAGGCTGCCCTGTGTCACCAACAACAAGCATCAGCCACAAAGATAACACAGGACAATAAGTTGCGAGAAGTATGATCTGGTTCCAGAGACAGCTTGTCAAGGCAGTACAGCAGTGTCGTCATGTGATGTAGGCAATAAATTGGTCTAGATGAACAGTACTCTTTGCTCACTCATGCAGCAGTCATGTCACCAGGGATTCTGCTTTGCAAAATGAGACAGCAGATGCAATGAAGCTAACTACAGTCAGATTAGAACAATGCTTTGCCTGTGGGCAAAGCACTTCATATTGCCTGCAAGCATAATACATAAATGCGGGCATAGATCTGTTGGCCAACATTGCTGAAATGATGTCCATACCCTTGGCTGTTTTGTAAGCAATAGCTGCTAGTGTTGGCATCTTTGCTATCAGCCGCATACATGATAGCTGCCGCATGTCTGGATCACTGCAACACACTTGCATGATATCAGCAGGGACAGACAATGTTGTCTTGCCCATGTTGTCTTTCCGTCACTCTGCAGGCTGTCAGATGAGTGTTCACAAGCATCGATGCATGGTAAGCATCGATCCACAGAACACACTTCCATGCATGAAAATGTACCTGATGTCAGAAGCATTGGCATAAAAGGCTGACAAAGCCCCTGTCACACCAACCATGATGGCCATGGGATGAGCATCATGACGAAATCCCTTGTAGAACTGGATGAGCTGCTCATGCACCATGGTATGCTGAGTCAAGTCTGTGATAAACTCCTGCTTTTGAGCTGCTGTAGGCAGTTCGCCATGCAAGAGAGCATAACAACTGTCTGTAAAGTCACCTTGCTCTGCCAGCTCATCAATGTTGTACCTGGCATAGACTGCAGTTTAAATTGCATGCTGCTGGTCAAATGAAATGGCAACGTTCATTTGATTGCAGTCTGAGTGGTATCCTGCTGCTCAAGTGAGCTGACAACATGCATTCAAGACCAGGCTCCTAAGACTCACCCCCTGTACATGAGCACACCCTTCTTGCCATCTATGTATGTTATTTTTGAGTCACAAGAGCCTGCATTGAACAACCTGTTGGTCACGGGAGTTGATGTGCACCTGGATATGCAAGCTACACCTGATATCGTCCGGTGAGCCTATTGCTGCATACCTGTGCTCGTGAATCCCGGATCAAAAGTGCAGATGCCGGTCCTGAATATATAAGGAATTATTAGAACGACAGCTCAATCAAGTTCAACGTCGAAGCTGTAATATACAGAATCAGTCATTGATTATCGCGCAGTTTGTATCCCGTTCGTCGCTCACAGATCTACCTACGTTGGCTGTAGTTTTCGGACATCCAGAAACCTGTTGCCGGCCGCGTCCTGACAAACGACATTACCGCTTAGCTTGTTTCCGCGAGAATGATGCGTTCGGAAGCCTTAACAGATGTGAATCCGATCAAGACAGCTCACCTTCAACAACGGAAGTTCAAGCTCCTGACCGTCTGGCAGCCTAAGCGAGACCATTCCTAAATCCTGAACATCGTGCTTCGAGGCCATGGTGAAACAATGTAGCAAATCTTTAAGTGCTATTTGCCGTTGCGTGCTTCGCCGGCGTTCAGCAACGCTCACTCAGAGCTGATTGATGACCCGCTGACCTGGCTGTCTCGTACTCGACACAGCACAGCTTGGTCAGCATGCGGTTGGTTCGTCTTGTGAAGGAATCAAGATGGAATACAGCTCCAGTCTGGTCGGTCTTCTTCTTTAGCTGGTCGCCGCCTAAGCGTAGTAGTGCAAATTGTTGCACCCCTTTAGGCTCGCGGTTTTACGGATTCGGTGGGTCGCAGCCACATTGATCCAACATGGTGAGCAATCGCTTGCTCATATATTGCCCGGACATTTCAGCCTGCCAAGCGTTTGCCTTCGGTTCTTTTGTCTGTTGGTGTTTTTGCTGATGGCAGACAGTGCTTGTTGTCGCTTATTGTAGGGTCGCGTCCGTACCAAGACCGTCAAGAAGGCTTCCAGGGTTATCATTGAGAAGTACTACAACAGACTCACCCTAGACTTTCACACCAACAAAAGGGTTGCAGAGGAGGTTGCAGTAATCCAGTCCAAAAGACTTAGGAACAAGATTGCTGGCTTTACCACAGTAAGCTGTAGCCTGAAATGGAGTCGTGCAAAAATGGTCAGCACAGGCATATTCTGACACTTCTCTGGGCTATGCAGCACTTGATGAAGCGAATTCAGAGAGGACCAGTGCGCGGTATCTCGTTGAAGCTGCAGGTGTGCAGCAATGCTGCTAGAGTGTGCATCTCCAATTGCTGTTCCACAGCAGAAACAGCTGCTGCAAAACCCATTTTGACTTTCAAATTCCACTGCACACCTTGCTGCTTTGTGAAGCTGCTGCATACTGCATGCTAAAGTCGCAATATGTCACACAGGAGGAGGAGCGTGAGAGACGCATGGACTTTGTGCCAGAGGAGTCTGCTGTCAACACAGAGACTATTGAAGTAAGCAAGCCCTGTGCTGGATGTATCTGTCTTAACAGCTCATGCTTGGGGCAATCATGAGTCATGACCTGAACACTGCTATGCGGTGGCATTAAATCCCCCCCCATTGATGCACATTTCCCTCATTTGCAGCTTTATTCCTGTGCTATGTCAGGAAAGTTGCTGCAGTTTGTGCGCGATCTGTCATTCTTACAGTATCACCCACCTCCACCAACTAAGTTATCTTGTCTGCAGATTGACCAGGACACCAACGATCTATTGCGATCACTGAACATGGTCAACCTGCCCGGAGTCAAGATGGTGCCTGTGAGTTCATCTCTTGCTCTCTGTCTCCTGCTCAATGCAGCTGTGCCTTCACATTGTGTCACATTGTGCTTGGAGCTCATGCAATTTTGTCAGACTCAGCTGGCCAAGGAGCAGCCAGTTGTCCTGCTTGTTGTCTGTGCTGGTCCACTCATCATCCAATACATTAAATGTGAAGCCAAGAACAGCACATGAACTTGCTGCTTGCTTGATGCGTCGGATACGAGCAGAACAGCACAGACCACAAACAGGAACTGGTTGCTCCAGTCTTGGCATGGCTGGAAGCAGCATGGTGAGCTGTGGTAAAAGCTGATGTCAGCAGTTTGTTCCAAGGGTTTTCTTCTGATGCAGATCACAGCAGCTCCTCCCATGCCAATGGGACCCCCAGGAGGCAACAGGGGCTTTGGCCAGCCTCAGTTTGGACAGCGGCAATAGGCTGTCATCACTGTACCATGAGCAGCAACCTAGGCACATGTAATATATTACGTGTGGAAGTCCAGCGGTGTCTTACACACTTGGTGCGTATCATATTTTAACAATTATCCCTCAATGCTGGCAGCTGCATGTTGTGCAAGTCCTTCAATCCTGGCAGCTGCATGTTGTGCTGCAAATGCTATTGCGACGGAGAAGCCATACGGGTGCAGATGCTCATGTGTCCAGACATAAGACTATGAATCTTATGGGAGGATCAGCATGGACAAGCATGCCAATCTCGCTGTCCTACGCTGAAGTGCAGACTGGCGTCTGCATGCTGGCTGGCTCTGCTGCAGCCAGTGGCCTAATGTCTCATGTAGAGCTCACCATAGCTTTTGTCTGCGGTAGTGTGTGTAGTATAGTGGGCATCATGCTGCATTTGGCATGTGACCAGCATTCCTTGCTGTTTCCAGTAGTTGATGGCCACATGACTGCTGGGAACCAGATGTCACATGGCAACGAACACGAAGCTGGGTAGCTGAGCATTGAACCTGTATTTCCTGGTCTGCAACATTCATAGGCATGCTGGTTCAGATTTTCTATGATCCAGGGATTTGCCAGGATCTGCACATTAGTGCATCCTTGAGAAAATGTGTCTTGAGGTCCAATCCTAGCATGGGAACTTCAAAGCAGAACAACAGCAGGCATGCCGTACGTACTAACAGGCACATGCAACTACCAAGGCTGTGCAACATCCTGATGGACTATCCCACTGCAATGTTGCATGCTGTCTGCCTTTCACTGATGGCCTAGTCACCACATTTTCTGTGATTTGTTGCTGAACTGACTTAATGGTGGGTCACGATTTGCATTTAAAACTCATGGAAGCCTTTTCAGCAAGTGATGTTGTGACATAGAATGACCTGCCTACTCAGCATAGCAATGGCAGTCGGGCTGAGCTGTACAGAAAGTTCAGCTAATGCTGTAAACAACATGAGCAGCGCTCCTTGCAAAACATGCATGCAAAAATGTTGATGCAAATCACCTGTAGGCTGAGCGATCATAGCTTTTGCCATAGTCAAGAAACAGCTTAGTACCAGCATGTATGTCACAAGTGGTCACAAATCTCAGATCCAGACTATCTGCCCCATCCACTATCTCAACATTGACGGCGCAGCCCACAGGTGGCTCATTCATGTAAGCCATACTTACATCACAGCTTGGACCCAGGAGAGGGAGGCCCAGCTTGGGAGACAGCAGCCCAGCCTGGTCTGTTGGATCAAGCCATACGTGTGATGTTGACTGAAACACATAACGCCTACTGTTTGGTGCCAAAGAGGCTTTGCGTAACATGCTGTCAGCTTGACGTGGCACACCAGGATATGCACCAATCGTCGTGCCCTTTGGAATCCACTGTACAGCGAAGACGCCTTGGCCAGCTACTTCAGATGATGCCACCTGCAAATGGTAAACAAAGTGCGCAGGTGGCAGGCAGTGTATCTGCCTTGCTGTAAAAGGCAACTTCACGCCACAAGAAGACCAGCAAAACGTGCCTGCACAAGGGAGTGATCGCACCAGCCTCGGGGTCGATTGCCATAAGCGGTGAGGATCAGTGCAAACAGAGCTGCAACTAGCACCTCTGCTCCCAGCAAGGTTACCCCAGAAATTGGTGCCAAACTCTGGCTAGAGGTCAAAGGGTCTGGCAGAGCTTGCACTCTGCCGGCAGATGACAACTTTGCATTCCGTACGAACTTTCCTCTGTATCTAAACCAGTCACTGACAGCTGCCCTTTTGATCACTTCAGCAACTCTGGGTCTGCAAGCTGGCAGACTCTGGCAGAAGACGAGGTCGTTGTATCTTTTCCCTTGGACATGACATGATGTTGTTCCGTCCGCTCCGAGGTGCATTCCATTATCTACACGCGCAACACTCAAACCGACAGGCGCAGCACTGACCCGACAGTGCAAACGTAACGCTTGCCAGTGACTCCCCATCACAGCCACCAATGCCAAATTACCTTGGCAGTTTGTCACAAGAAGCTCTGCTCACAAGAAATGTATGCAGGACCCAGCAGCGTTGGCTCAATACCCAAAAGTCAGTGTTTCACTGAGCGTTGACATTAGGTGATTGGCGTTGTGTCCTACCACGGTCACAGTGCCAGTGTACGTTTGGGAGCACAACTCAAGTAAAGTCTCGACTTCCTGTGCTCCAGTCTTCCTGACTGAAAGTCTGGTCTATGTCATGGTTATTGGGGACATTCTGGCAGAAAGTGTTTGGCAGGTGATTGGCTAGTATGACTGGACTTGGATTGACTTGGCATAACTGTGATTTCCTGCGTGTCAAATAGCAATACACCTACAGAGCGTCTGCGGAGACTTCTTCTTGTCACATGACCATGGAGACTGTACACTAGGCTGTCTGCCTGAGAACAGCGTGGCACATCCTGCCTGTGCCTGTCATGACAAGGCTAGTGACAAGCTTGATCTTGTCAAGCCAGTATCTTGTCAGGCCATGGCTGCCAAGGGAGCTGCACAAACAGATGAGAGAGGGATATCAGCCATCGAAATCCAGTGCCTATTCAGCCCTGACTGGTCAAGGCAAGCGCTGCAGACAGAAACTACATGTTTCTTGGCGCCACAAACCAAGTCTCTCTCTCCTGTCAATAAACACCACATATCGCTGCCTTGCCAGAAAGCGACAGCACCTGCTACTCATGCTATCAACGCCATATGCAGCAGCCCATATGAGAGGATGACATGTACAGATCCTGGGAGAAGCTTCAGATTGCAGCAAGGATCGGCTGACACAAAGCCAACAAGGCAGTCACGCCAAAACACAGTTGCCAAGTGTTTGCATCATGATCTATCAACAGCACTAGACGCCCAAGCAGCCAGGCATACATATGCTCTGCGGCCTCCATTGGCTTGCCCCAAGACAAATCTGGATGCCAGGCCTTATGAGAAATGTAGACTCCCTGATGATTGCACTGCAATCTTGCAGCATGCATTGGCACAAAAGGGAGCAAAAAATGGCAGTGTTTCCCTGCATGCTTTGTGCAGAGCAATTGAGGTTGCCTCTGTTCCAGGCTCTGCTCAGCCAAGCGTCAAAGCTATATGCGCACCACGCAAGCGTGATCTAAAAAGAAATATTATTCATTGTCTAGCAGGGGCTGCCAGCGAGCAAGATTGTGCACCATCCTCAAGTAGAAAGATGAGAAAGCTTGTGCCGTAAGAATAGATAGAAATGTGCTGAACGTTATTTGTGTGATTCTTTGAGTGTTTGAACAGAATGCTGTCGCTGGGTGACTGGCACCTGGTGTTTGTACAACATATTTGATCATTCTGTTCATCAACGAATGCTGATTCCGGTTTCAACACATGTGTACACAGTCTCAGTTGTCTCCCGCTTTGCCCCAGCAATGGAGGGACCTTTGAGAACTTTGAAAGCGGGGCCTTTGCTGGCCACGTAATTCGGTGTGACACTACTGCAGCTGTTGAGGACACTCACCATCTGTCCTAGTGACAGTAATGCATTTGACTCTGATAGCATGCACTAATCCCCCAAGATGCAACTTGTAGCCAGACTGAGCTGGAATGCAAGCAGACTTCCTCTGATTGCATGTCAACCATTGTCGTTCCAAACATAGAATGTATACATCACAGAGGACAGCATAGCTTTACATGCTGGCTGTGCTAAAGCTGAGAATGGGGTCAAGTCAGCACAGCATGAAAGTCGAGGAATATTGGCATTGCCTGCTGAACCTCAGTCCTCCCTGCAAAAGTATGGTCCAACTCAGCACAGCTGACAAGTGTAACTGACTGGAAGACGCCAAACAATGACAGCCTGTTGAAGCACACAATCCGAATTTGCAGCATCACATTGGACGGTGACTTACATGTCAGAGTTCAAAGCGTCCTTGGCAGCCTTGTCAGCTTCCTGTAGCAGATCTGCTGGCACCTTGACAAATTGCTTCTTGCTTTCATCGCAGATCCATGCCATCTCTAGCTCAAATGGCTTTTCTTCATCATGAACTGTATGTAGGCTGCAGGCACAAGCAGCATTGCTGAATTCAAACCTTGTGCTGGGATTTTGGTAGTGCAATGACCTTTGTCACCCCTGAGACCAAATTGTTCACAGTGCTTTGTTCTGGCAATCTCACAGAGACTAGGGATGAGATGGTCACTGATGTTATGGCATACGAGCTAGTCGTATGGCAGGAGGTGAGCCAGCCGGATGACTGTTAATCCAACACCACAAAGATTTTGCAGTACGTCCTGTTCAATCTTGAGTGACATCCCCCAGCACCCTAGAGGGGTGCTAGGCACTAAATCAAAGCAGAGCACCAATATTCACGATCCACGATGTTGCAATACCACCATGTGCAAGCAATCAGTTCGCTGGCACAAGTTGTGTTGTATGCGTTGTTGTACATAAAAAGTAGTGAGCTTGTACAACTCACATCTTTGCTATCTCTTTGATGCCCTGCTTGCAGGTAAGCTCTTTGAGGTCAAGCCGCTCAATGTCAGTCTTGGCCCCTTGCCTGCCCTTGCCTACTGCTGCTCCAAAGAACCTCTGCACCAACATGCACGATGTGAACAGGCAACTAGCACCCACGAGGCACCATTTGCAGCTGTTGTGGTGGGCGGGGTTGCAGCTGCTGTCAGTGATCAGGAATGACTCGAACATGGGCTTGAGACTGTGAACAAATTTTCAATGTCACAACTGTGCTTGTTGCAGTAGTGAGAACGCTGGCTGTTGTGGCATACCAGCGCAATGCCTGTTGGTTCTATGACATATAGTTGCGGTCCCTCCGTGTCATATGTTGCCAGAAGAGTGCTTGCCCCACATGGTCTGCAGGAAGAACACACCTTGTGTGAACTGATGCGTGACCACATTTGAAGCGCAGAATGTGAAAACAGGTCAGTCAACCACAGTGGCAGCAAAATTTGGCAAAGCTGGAAGCTGCCACTGCGGGAGTGCAGCTACTGGCTATTCACATGAACAAGCAGTGAAATTGTCTGATTTTGCATGGGGCGCAGCTGGGCTGCAGGAGAGACTGGATGCACTGCATTGCAGTCGGCGACTGTGACTGGTCTTACCTGACATACCAGTACAAGTTGAAGATGTGTACATAGCTGGCTATCCTGTCTGCCAATACGTGGCCTGGGATGGCATCACCATAAACACTGCAGTTTGCATGCACATCAATTCACCTGTGCATCTACAGACTGATCTTCAAGATAAATACAGACTATCACAGCTTACTTTATATACTGTTGAGCCTCTTGTATTGCCCTGTTAACCACTTGTCTTCCGTCAGCTGACAAGCCAGCCACAGCCTGTATGATGATAGCATCTGCTGACATGAAGCTATGAAAGGAAGTCTTGTCGCATGCAGGGCACAACACTTACCACTCCTGCGTGCTTGTCAATTGCATATGTTCGCTTGTCTGAACCCCCGACCAGCATCTTAGAAATGATAGTCTTCTCTGCACCCTGCGCAAAGCTGTGTTGTGCTCACAGGAAGCTCAGCGTGTTGCACCTCATATAGATAAGAGCAATCATGTATACCAGAACAACGCCATCCTTGCATCTCAAACCAATGACTGTCCTGCAAGCAGCATGGTGCATTTTGAGTGCTTTGCCAAATTGGCATGGGCAACACCTGCAGCAATTCGGGCCAGAAGCAGGACCTCACCCGCTGTTGTCTACTGCTTTCTGCGCGTAGTCTGTCTGGAACACCCTTCCGTCCGGGGAGAAAGTAGAGACTGACAGATCGTACTGCATACCACGAATACATACTAGCGTGACTTCCTTCAATAACCCAGGGTTGAAAAGTCAAAATGACAGACCGAGCGCTCACCCCGGTTCCTATGCCGGACATGACGGTCCGCCTCTCACAAGCTTTATGGCCTGAAACCTTTGCCTGCTAGTATGTTGATGGTTGATCAAGCAAGAAGCACGTCTGGCGAAGCAGGGCAGGCTTGTCACAAGACAGACATGACCTTGCAATAGATCTGTGCGTCAATAACAAGACGATACGCGAATCCCGATTGCTCAGCTGAACTCTTGTGCCCACAAGAACATCACTGCATTGCAAGGGAGCCTCATACGGAGTGTTGTACGGAATGCGTACCGAACCGGAATGACGCGGGCTGACACTCAAACGCGATCCGTCCGGACATTAGTCATGACTCTTAGAGACTGCTGCCCTTGTGATTCAAAATGGCCAGACATACCCAGGCTGCCACCAGGCCCTGGGATCACCTAGCATCAAGTGCCGTCTTGCACATAGGTCGGCCTGGTTGGAGCCAAGGACAGCCAAATTTTCGCCCACTCTCGACGCGGAGTTCAGCGAAGCACAGTTGGTGTCAAGCTGACTCTTGTCTCAGTCATAGCACTATTTTTCGTCCTGACAGGTCATTTATCAGGCTACCCGCCGTCGCCTGGGCAGTGCATGGCGCAGGGCGCTGTTGGCTGCCAGTACCGCGGAGCCTTCCATGCGCCAAGCAGCCATTGTTATAAGCAAACTTCACCTCAGCTGTCTCGAAAACCAGCAAGAGTCACAGGCTGCTTGCTAAGAACTGCTCGTGGCAGGCAGCTTTGCTCCTACAGGGTTGTCCAGCACTCGCACATTGGCAGCTGTCACCGTCAGACAGCCAGTAGGGCTGTGCACTTATGCCCTTGTGTCGTGTGCTTAGCACAAAACTGCAGTGACGGCGCTGATGTGCCCAAACATGATCACATTTCAGCTTCCATACCAAATCAGCCTGGTCAGGTGTGTTCCATTGTGCAGCACTTCTTGCCTGCACAACAGCTTGACCAGAGCAAAAAGCAAGTTTCACAACTCTGCAGGTCCGGCGGCCATTCTTGCAGGTGCCGTGGGACTGGAAGGAGGTTGCATCTGTAAGTCTGTGTCTCCATAGCATGATGCTTATTTTGAGTATTGTTACATCACCCGTCATTCATAGTCAGTTGAGCAAGTTGTGTTTGTGCAGATCTCTATACTGTGGCTGCTGGCTTTCTGGATCCTAGGCTATTGGATACTGCCATGTCTGCTGGACCTTGCTGGTTATGAGCGCGATGATTTGTCAAGACGCGGCCAAGCATTGGTGCACTTGATTCTGGATGTGGGCCAGTTAGGACTTACAATTGCCATTTTGTGGAAAAGGCTGAAGGCCTACAGGCCAAGAAGCTTGGGATGGTTTGAGACACGGCTGCTGCCTATTCAGCAATGGCTGGGCCCCGTAATTGTGGCTGCAGCAAGCTTCCCGTTGCTGAACATTGTTGCGCAGCAAGCTCAGGTATCAGCCGTACCTTTATGCTTACAAGAGTAGAAGGAGTCCTGATTACTGCTGTGTGCATGCTGCATTGTTGCTGATTCATCTTGCCTGGAATGTTGTGGTGCTGAGCTGCCTGAACACCAAGGGCCTGAGCAGCTTGTTGGATGCAGATCTGGTTTCCCAATGATGGTGATCTGTGGGCACAAAATTTGGAGCACTCAATACTCAACGGCGATCCGGTGTCTAATGTGCTGTATTTTGCTGTGGTCACTTTCTGTGCACCAATCTGGGAAGAGGTAGGCTTCCAATCCTGTATGGAAATTGTCAGTGCAACTCAGCAGTCCAAACAAGTCCAAAGGATCACACCTTCAAATAAAAAAGCCTGCAGATTAGATTGGTTATTAGCTTGATCCTGTATAGAAGTCACCTACATCAAGCTTTTGTCATGACTGAGT
>JAABUO010004728.1_pt1 | contig 16010 bp, 20 predicted proteins | sample 5559291 | NCBI WGS metagenome assembly JAABUO01 (sample SAMN10711878, study PRJNA513372) | rock metagenome | isolation source: Antarctica rocks | place: Antarctica: Victoria Land, Finger Mt sud
TCCAGGCCGGGCAGCGCGGCCAGGCGCTCCACCTCGGCCCACGCGGCCACGCGGTTGTTGCTGGCCAGCAGCACGCGCAGCGCGCCCAGCTTCTCCACGCCCGCCTGGCGCGCGCCGGGGCGTCAGCTGCGTTCGCACGCCGCCGCCGCGCGCATGCTCCGCCCCTGCGGCTGCTCCGCCCGGCCAACAAGACCAGGCTCCTAAGTGGCTGACGCGCACTGCCAGCTTCATCATGACCGACAGCGCGCACAACGCGCCCTGCTCTTCCATACACGCCCAGCATCGAGGGGCCCGATCCGGGGCGTTTATGACAACTGCGCATCCGTTGCACAGGCACCGGCTCCCCCAGCACCCGGCAGCGTGGCCAGGCGCCCTCGAAGCTCGATGCTACGCGCGCCGTGCTACGTTTGCCCGGACCAGCGGCATGTGCAGCGCGCAGCTCGGCGCAGCTCGGCGCCCGGCAGGTCAGCAGGTCCGAAGGAGGCACTGCTGCTCTCTGGCGCGAAGCGCATGTTAATAAATGCAGCGCGCGCGCAGGGGGCGCGCCAGGCGCTCGAGCAGGTTGTAGGACACCCACAGCTCCAGCAGCGTCTCGGCCAGCGGGTCCAGGTTCTCCAGCTTCTTGATCTGGTTGCGCCCCAGCGACAGGACCTGCAGGCTGTCCAGGCCGGCCAGGTTGGTGATCTTCTCTATGTTGTTCGTGGACAGCGACAGGTGCCTGCGCCGCGCACGCCCTTCCCTCCGCTGCACCCCAGGTCGATTATCAGCAGTACCAGAGCACACTGTGGATAAAAGCGGGTGGCGCGCGAACTCGCGTGCAAGCCTTGAGGCTGCTCAGGCTCGCATCCATCCTCTCGATTGGGGGTATATGCGCCAGCAGCTCCACCTGCGAGGCGGTCGTCTATGAGACAGAGACAGAGGCAAAGCTGGTGTATGCAGCGTGCGTGCCACAGCTTGAGCACCTTTGCTGTCGCCGCCGCAACAACCTGCCTGTCCTTCTCAAACTTCTGGATGGCCTCCTTTATACTCGTGGCCTTGGACATCCCTAGCGCTCGGTGGTCAAGCTATCAGCTATCTTGCGTGGGCGAGCCAGAGCTACAGCACACACTTTGCGCAGTGCGCGGCGTACACCTTTTCTTTGGCTGCTGCGTTGTGGCGTAACTCGAGCTAGGGTCGTGCCCAAGGGTTGTGTGCGCTCGCTCTCGAGGTTGCTCGCTACCAAGCTCGTCCGGATTAACTGGGCGTTATGGATTGCACATCACTCCTTATCGCACCTCTTGACCCCCGCTGTGTGTTGCTATTCCGTGATAGCTGCGATTCTGACAAGAAGGCAACTAGCTGTGGCCTCAGCGCGCGCTGGCTGGCTCTGCACCTGAAGCATCAGCTCGCCACATCTCGGGCAGTGCTGTGGTGTGCTCACCTTCCTGTCAACCTGGCATCTGCACCGGGTGTTCTGGAATGCAGGAAGCTCGGCGCCCGAACAAGTTGCCAGATTGGCAGTGTGTTCATTGTACGTTCAGGACATACTGATAAAGCCACAGCCAGGGAGCGGTGAGTGTTTGTGGCGTGTTCGCAGGCGCTGTCCCGCCGAGGCGCCAGCGGGCGGGGAAGGCGGGGGCCAGGTGGCGGGACATATGCGTGGGCCCTAGTGCCACCCCCCTTGAGCGGCAGGCCAGCCCACTGGTGCTCCCATAGCGTGCCAGGCGTGGCGGCGTGCACGAGCGTATCAGCGAGCGCACTTAGCGTGCGGCGGGTGTGCGCCTGCCAACCAGAGCGGTGCACGCCGCAGAGGCAAGTGCTGCAATGTCACCGCTTGACCCGCCGAGCGGTCCAGCGGATACGCGCGAGAAGCTGCCGCAGTCGGACATGCCCGCGACCTCCCGTGGCAGCCCGGCAGCGTCGTCGGCCACGGGCCGCAGCGGGGCCGGCAGCGGCGGCGTGACCAGGCGCAGCACGCCGCTGGCCTTCGCGCTGGGGGGCGCGCTCGCTCTGGCGCTGGCGCTGCTGGGGCTGTGCTTCTGGCAGGCGCGCTCCCGGAGCGCGCAGCCGCTTTGGCGACATGGTCCAGTCCCTGACCGCTGCTGAACGCCGCCCTCTGCGTGCCGCGTGAGTGCAGCTGCTGCCTGTGATTTCGCCGTGATGTGCCTAGGCAGTGCTCTGGCAAGCGCGCGTGACCTTGCGCCCCCCCCCAGCCTCTGGCCCTCGTTATGAGCCACGTCGAGTGCCCCCCCGGTGCCTGTTACCCGGAGGTTCATCGAGTGCCGATGTAAGTGACCGCTTTGCCATTACTTCACGCTCGTCCTACCCGTCCCTTGTTCCTTGTGTTGTAGGGCATGCTGCGCGCTTTCCCAGGCTTTACAAAGCACAGCGTGCTTTTAGCAGGATGGCGGCCTGCCCTTGTGCCCTAGCCAATTGTCAGCAACGGCTGTTGAGCTCGGCCTGCTTGGCGCGCAGGGCGCGACAGCGCGCGAGTGGCTCGTCGGCGCGGGGCGGCCACTGTCGGCGGCCGCGTTCGCGCCGCTGCTGCGCCGGCCGGGCCTCGAGCTCGGCCGCCTGACCGCCGGCGCGCGCCGCGGGGGCGGCGCCTTCCTGGGCGACGCCAGCCGCTGGCCCTGGGCCGTGGGCCGCGCGTCAGGCGCCCCGGACCCCAGTGACGATGCAGCCGGCGCCCTGCGCGGCGGCGGTGCGCCGGCGGGCGCGGAGAGCGGAGCTGCCGCGCCTGCGGAGCGGGCCACCGACGCCAGGCCCGGCCCCGGCGCCAGGGCGGCCGCCGTCGAGGGCGGCCGCTTCGACATGGACGCGCCGCCGCTCCGCCCGCAGTTCCGCGTTGAGTGCCCGCTCGACTTTCCGCGCCCGGGCCTGGCGGAGGTGGCCGCCGGCGCGGCCAAGCCCTACCTGTTCGGCGGCCAGCGGCCGGGCTGCACCAATTGCAACGACCCGCACAAGGCGCGCCCCGGCCGCCCCCGCGGCGCGGCCCGCCCGCGCCCCCCGCGTTTGCCTCCCGTGAAGCCCCGTCGGCGACGTCTCTACTGCGCTGCGCCGCGGTGCCCGCGCAGCCCGACGCCCAGTGCATGTGCAGCTTTGGAACGCGCGCAAAGTCAGTCGGTCAGTCGGTCTGGCGCCGTGCGGGCGCGCGGCACGCTGCGCCCCTGCGCCGCCCTCTCCCGGCGCCGAGCGGCCCGGGCCGCGCCGCGGCAGGGGCGCTGGTGCGCGTACGACTCGGAGCTGTCGCACACGGGCGCGCCCATCTGCCCCGCGGCCGAGCAGGCCACGCTGCTGGCGCACTTCGCCGGCCGCGCCGGCGCCGGCGACGCGTGGGCGGCAAACATGCTGCGCATGACGCCCTGCGACCTCTGGCCCTTCCTGCGCGGGCGCACGCTGTGGCTACTGGGGGACAGCATCACGCAAGAGGCCATGCGTGCGAGCGAGTGCTTTCTCCAGGAGTTCTGGGGCATGGCGCCGCCCTGGAGCAAGCCGACGGCCAACGACAGCGCGGTCGCCGTCATGATGACGCGCAGCGGCATGGAGCCCTGGTGTATGGAGCTGATCGAGGGCACGCGCGTGTGCCACATCCGCAGGCGCGCCCGCCCGCCCCGACCCCGACCCAGAACCCTGGCACAAACGCTGCGCGGTCCACTGACGCCCGCAGGAGCACACAGGACCGGTTGAGTCAGCACCTCGCGGTGGGCGCCCCCTGCGTGCCGGGCACACGCCCACACCGACGCGAGCAGCGCGCCAGCCCGGCGGACACGCACTGAGCACAGCCCCCCGTCAAACGGGCCGCCGCGCGCGCCTGAGGCGCCGGGCGCCCGCGCGCCGCGCGCAGCAACAATGGCCAGGACTGGGCCGAGAACGTGCTGCCCGTCTTCGAGGGCCTGAGCGTGAAGCGCACCGACATCGTCGTCGCCAACTTCGCGCTCTGGATCAACAAGGAGCCCGAGCTGCGCGCCAACCTGACCGCGTTTGCGGACTATGCGGCCGCGCACGGGCCCGAGCTGCCGTTCCTGATCTGGCGCGACTCCAGCGTGCAGCACTTCAACACGCCCGATGGCGACTACGTCGGCGTCAACTGGCCTTGGACTTGCCGCGCGATCGGCGACGACCCCGACGCCGTCCGCCTCGCGCCCGACGGCCGCCTGTCCTCGGACCGGGAGGAGCTGCAGGTCCGGGCTGAGGCGGGGCCGCCTGGGCTGAGATGGGGCTGCCCGGGCACGCGCCGGAGCCCTGCCGCGCGTGAGAGCGCGTCAGTGCGGCTGTGAGGCCTGCTGCGGCGCAGCAGCGCTCGCACATCTGCGGCGGAGCCCTTTGTTGTACACGTTGTACATGTAAGCAATGTGTGCGCTGGCCAGAACGGGGTGTATGGGGTGGCGGGGCCGGCCGTGCTGGGCGCCGCCGCCGTGCTGCCAGGCAGTCTGCTATGGCGATGCATGTATCCTGCACTGCTTAAGGCAGTCATGATGCGCACCGGCGCTCAGCGAGCAGCGGCCACGGCGCAGGTGATCGTGGGCGGCGGCTGGCGCAACAGGATCCTGACGCCGATCGTGGCCGCGCTGGGCGTGCCGGTGCTGCACACGTGGAACCAGACGGTGCCGCTGTGGCAGTACAACCACCACTACAACCCCAACTGCGGCGACCGCTACGATTGCGGCGACTGCACGCACACGTGCCACCCGTCCATGTACGAGGCGCGCGCCTGCGCCTGGCTAGGGTTTGTGCAGGGTGTTCCGGGGTTGTAGCATGTGAGCGCGGCCGCGCCCCTGCCCGCGATCGGCCGGCAGCGCCGCAGGCGCCGCGCGGCCGCTGCCCGCGTCTGTTTGCACGACATGACGTCAGGCCATTTCTGGCCGCTCCATGCAGGCTCCCGTCCCACACGGGCACCCCGCTTGACCGGCCAGAAGGCTGCCTGGCTGCTGGCGCGCGCCGGCTCACTGCTGCCGATCGCGGCGGCAGATCTGGCTGTACCACCTGTACGAGGCGCTGCTGGACTCGCAGGACGCGCTGCTGGCGCACTGGGCAGGGCAGCCGCAGATCAGGCCACGCGGCGGGGCCGGCGCCGCGCAGATGTCCTGGCGCTAGGCGACCGGGCGGGGGCGGCAGGACAGGGGAGAGCGCAGCCCCCGAGGACCGGGGAAGGGGGCTTTGACCGGCTCGAGCTACTGTGCTGTGTGCAGCACGAACCAATGACGATGTACGCATCCGCATTGGGTGTGAGCTCCGGGGGTGCATGTCGAGTTTAGGGACGTGGTTGTGCATGTCCATATGACCTGATTGTCCTCGTGAGCCACAAGAGTCATGCGCCACGAGGCGGATGCGGCCCGGCTTGGATGCCTGCGCAGACTGCAGGCATCTGCCCTGGCTGGGGCTCGCGCGAGTGTCTTGCGAGCTTCGACTGGCCGATGACGGCGCTGCCTGTGGCCTGCTGCGCCACGCCTTGGCGAGGCCCTGCGCAGTGCGCGGCGCTTGTTTCAGGTGTGGAGCGCCTGCCGCCTTGCAGAGCACCCCCATTGTTTGCCTGGAACCCATTCTTATGCTGGGCGCGCATGTGCATGCTCGGGAGCACATGCAGCATGGGTGGGTTGTTAGTCCAGTTCGCGTCTCGTGCTCTTCTCTAGTGTGCTTTTCTTTGCCCCCTTTGAGCTACTTCAACAGGAGGTAAAGCCTTGTGCATGTTGTCTGATTCTGTGATGCTGAGTTCTAATGCTGCGTGAACGAATCAGCGCTGGTGGGTCCCTTTTGTGTGGTGCGCACCGCCCACCTGCTGGGTTTTACGCACCATTACAGCGCTCTGTTCATTACGATAATGTCTAACGTATGTCCAACATGCACAATTGTGCTACATGGGCTGCGCACATCATGCCTTGTGTTGCTTGTAAGCAATACATTGCCGAGAGCAATGGTCACGATTAGTCATGAAATGTTGCTGGAGCCATGCAAAAGCTAATGTACAGACTCTGGGATTGGCCAGGAACTCCGCTGAATGATATGCCACAAGCGATCCCTAGCTATACTGCCAGGCAGCTCATGCGAACCCTGAAAGTCCTTGTGCACACCCGCTAAAGAGCCTCAGTGAGAGCCCAAGCGTAAAAGACATCTCACACATACAGGATGTGGCAGTCCGGCGCTGCTTTAGCCGCCCCTGCCGCCGTCGCCCACGCCCAGATCCTCAAACGCGGCCTGCAGGCTGCCGAGGCTGGGCCGGTTGGACGGCTTGCGCCGCAGGCTCACCTGGCCCGGCGCCGCTCCTGCGCGCGCGCTGCCGGCCTGAGCACGCCCGTGCATGCCTGGGCTGTTGACCTCTTCCTTAACGCGAGCGTGCGCGCCTCTAGCACAGAGCGTGCAATGTGGCCAGGGCGCCGAGCGCCCCTCCCGCACCGACCGGACCCGGCATGCAGCGGCGCCCCCGGCGCACATATGGGCGCCGGGGGGAAGGCGGCGAGCGCGCACCGCTGGGCGACGCGACGGCCTCCCAGTTCTTGTACGTGTAGCCGATGAAGTTGGAGTCGGCGCGCGCCCAGCGCTTGCCGCCGCTGCCGCCGGCCGGGCCGGCCTCCTCGTCGAAGCGCTCAAAGTTCTGCGTGTCCAGCGCGTGCTCCACGCGAGGCGCGTACGGCGGCGCCTGCTGCGGCAGCGCCGCCCAGTCCACGCCCTCGAAGAACGGGTGCGCCTGGCGCGCGGCAGGCCGCGCTTGTGCTTCCGAGCGTGTCGGGCCGCCGCCATGGAGCGCAGCGGTTGTTGGCGCCGGGCGCGCTGGCCGGCTGCTCAGGCCCTCGAGGGTCTCGACTGCCGGCGCCTGCTCCACGCGCGGCGCGCGCAGCGGCGGCGGGCGCAGCGGCCGCGCCCAGCCCACGGACCCGACGAAACAGGCAGCCATACAGGCGTCGGCAGCGCGGCCGCCCCTGTGCAGCGAACAGCGTGCATGGCGCGCGGAGCATGCGGGGCACAATTTGCTGCGCAGCAGGGCCGCATTGGTCATCTTGTGGCGGCCGCCCGCGGCCGCCACCTTCCACACCCCGGTGCCTCCCAACGCCGGCGAGGGTTGTGTCATGGCAGGCGCAGGCGCCGCCGCCGTCGCGCCCTGACCAGCTGCGCGGCAAGCGCGGGACCGGCCGGGAGCGGCCAGGACAGAGAGAGGGAGTCGAGAGCAGCGCGGCAAGCGCGGGAGCGGCGAGCGCGGGGAGGCGCCCGGGGCCGGCGGCGCGCCTTGATCTCCGCCGCGCCGCCGGCGGAGCCCAGCCGGTCGTCCACGTCACACAGCAGGCGCTCGATGAGGTCGCGCGCCGCCGGTGGCAGCCGAACCTGCCGCGCCAGGCCTGGCGTCACGAAAGAGAATGCGCGCCGTTCTGGGCCAGGTCGCGCGAGACGGGCGGCTGCCGCGCCCGCAGTACCAGGCCGCACGTCATGGACGAGAACGAGCTTGTTTGGACGCCGCGCGCAGCGGGCAGCAGCTACCCTGGTTTCCAGGCCATATGCGCGGACCCCAAGCCATGAACAGGCACATGCCACAGTCTGGGTGCGCGTCAAGGGCAGCGGCCGGCCATTGCACCCATGCACCACGTGCTCGCTTTCATGACAAGCCGAACAAGCTAAACATAGAAGCAGTCGACCAAGGCGGCAGCAAAGCATACTTGTGGGGTCCCCATGCATGGCTTGGTTGCGAGCGTAAAGCCTGGAGAGATGCAAAGGACGTAAATGCCTGCGCAAGGCGGGGGCCAGGTCATGCACCCTTCAGGGAAAGCTCTCGTCGGGAGCCACAGGTGACACCCACACTCTGCCTTTACTCCCACGCACAAGTAGGCACAAGCCTCCATGGCCGGGGCTCCGGCTGCCGGCAGCGGCGGCCTGCGCATGCCCGTGCTGCCGGTGGCGGGCGGCGTGCCGCGCTCTGGGCGGGCACCTCTGGCGGAAACTTCAGGCAGGTGCGCCAGTTGACGATCTTGCGGCAGGTCGTCATCGGGTCGTCCGAGTAGAAGGGCGGGTAGCCCACCTGCAGCGCGCGCCGCCGCGTCGGCGCGCAGCCGTCTGGGATTAGGGGTAACACTAACCCACCCTACCATACTTAAATCTCCCATGCTCAAACCTACCCTAGCACTGTTCAGGCGGCAGCTCCCGGGCGCCGGCCCTGGCCGGCGCGCTCCGCACGCGGCCCGCTCAGCAGGCCGGTTGAGCAGGGCGGGTCAGATGCGCGGCGCGGCTGCCCGGCCGACCCTCTCGCGCGGGGCGCGCCATCATCTCGTACATGATGGCGCCCACGCTCCACCAGTCGCACTCCATGCCGTACCCGGCCTTCAGCAGCACCTCGGGCGCGATGTAGTCGGGCGTGCCCACCGTCGAGAAGGCCTGCGCGAGCGCGCCGCGTCACGGCCCACAGACGCTGACGGCGCTGGAGCAGGGCGGCAGCAGCACGACCCGCTCGACACATATATTGCCAGCGGGCTTGATGTGAAACAGCCAGGCATGTGGGACCCCATAAACATCCACAGACACGTGCTGAAGGTGTTGTTCAAGGAGAGCAATAGCAACAGGCAGGAGCGCAAGCGCGCGAGGAGCGCAGCGGCGCACCAGCTTCCGGCGGTTGGCCTGCCAGTGCGCCAGCTTCTCGCCGCGCGGCTGCTGGCTGCTGGCTGCCAGGCCGCCCCGCCCGCTGCACAGCAGGCTCGCATGGCTCAGGGTGGCACTTGCCCAGTTGGCAAGAACATTGCGACGATGTCTTGAGCGAATACAGCCACATTGGGTGGCAAGCGGCCATGCTGCATCATGAGCCGAGCCCTTGCTCCTGGCTCCACCTCACCTCAATGGGGGTGCTCCATTTGGCGCCGACCAGAGGAGCGGGCCCCTCCCTCGCACACCAGGGCCGTTGCCCCCTGCCCAGCTTCAGAACCGGCGCGGCGCGGATAGGCGCGCCCGACCTGGATGGGGAGAGAGCGTCCTCCTCGTGCAGCGTGGGCAGCTTGCTGACATCCACCGGCTTGCACAGCCCAAAGTCAGACAGCTTCATGTGCCCGCTCGCGTCCAGCAGCAGGTTGTCGGGCTTAATATCCCTGCCGCGCGCGCCCCGTGCGTGCTCCAGGTCGGCGCCCAGCTGCCTCCAGCGGGGTTCACGCTTCAGGCGCGTGAGCAGACGGACCCCTCAAAACAAACAGACATGATCATTCCTGGGGCCACAGAGTGCACCAGCCACTCCTCAAAACAGGCCACTCCTCAAAACAGGCGTGAACAGGCACGAAGCCAGCCGGCGGTGCAGCAGGGCGCAGAGCCGCGGGCGTGCGGGCACCTGTGGATGTAGGAGTGCCGGTGGATGGACTCGAGCGCGAGCGCGGTCTCCGCGATGTAGAAGCGCGTCTCCTCCTCGCTCAGGATGTCCTTGCGCATCAGCAGCGTCTGCGCGCCGCGCTCTGGTCAGCGCCGCGCCGCTGCGCGCGCTGCGCTGCGCGCAGCGCGCCAGCCTCCTGACGGGGAGGCGGTGTGCTGGCCAGCAGCTGCATGGCCGGACTAGCAGACCAGTACACATAAAATGAAGCACATTGCAGGCTGTCTGAGCGACATTGCTTCCTGCCATGGCTAGTGCCCCCGCCGGCCAACCCACACTCATGCACCGTGGCAGGTTTGTTCAGGGATCGCAGGCCTGAGGGAGCCAGCCGGGCGCGCCATGACATCGCCGCCCGGCAGGTACTCCATGACCAGGTACAGGTAGTCCTCGTCCTGTTTCACGCACACTCTGGAAATTAATGCAGGCCGCATGCCAGCAGCACGTGCGCATGTTTGCGCACAGCATCCCGCCGCGCACTGAGCACACGCACACTGCACATCCACCGCGCCTGCAAGCCTGCCATGCAGCCTCCCAGCTCGCCAGCGCATGTCACGAGACCCGCTGGTGCACGGCTCGTTGGGTGGCGCGGCAGGGTAGGGGTAGGGTAGGGTTAGGGCGCATGGGCCGCGACGCGCGCCTGGAAGGAGTAGAATAGGCGCACGACGTGCGGGTTGTGGACCTCCGCCAGCACGTTGCGCTCCGCCTTCACATGGTCCACCTGCCGGCCGGGCGGGGCGGCCGTGAGCCGGCGCCACGCGCCGAACGGGCCTGTGCGCGCTGCGGCGCTGCGGCGCATCGCTGGCCGCAGACACACGTCGCGCGCCATGAACAGGGCGCCAGCGTGCTGCTGAGCTGTGGCAGCGCGCAGCGCAGCTCACAACACGTGGACATTCATGCAGTGACACGACCGCAGTCCATGTGCTCGCTCCCCTGCTGCGGCGGGCATCTTGCCTGGCCGCGCCGCAGCATCTCGTCCTTGCGCAGCTTCTTCATGGCAAAGATGTTGCCCGTCGCGCGCTCGCGGCACAGCCGCACCTGCGCCGCCGCTGGGTCCTCCCATCAATACATGCTGGGTCCTATCAGAATATGCAGTGGTGCACAGCATTTACTTTTGTAACACCCCAGCATGCTCTCTGCACGACAGGACACCTGCACTAATACATTCCACGTCGCCGGTGATAGCTGTGTGCTCAAGCTGCGGAGCACATGCTTAGCTCGTCACCTCGCCGAATGCGCCGCGCCCGATGATGGTCAGCGGCTCAAAGTCCTCTGCGCACAGGCGCTGGCGCTGCAGGCGCGTGATGTCACGCTCGCGCCGCTCCAGCTCCGCCAGGAGGCCGCCGCGCTCGGCCTCCGACAGCGCCTCGCGCTGCAGCTGCCGCTCCAGGCGCGTGCGCCTGCATGGAGGCCCCGTCAGGTGCCGTGTGCATGCGACGATGCGCAGGCTGCCAACGCGGCTCAGGACGCCCGGCTGCAGCAGCGGCTGCCGCTACGCCTGTCACTCCAGGCGGCCGCCTCAGGCCTGGACGGCATGCACCCGCGCGGCTGCGCGTCTGGGCTCAGCGCGTGTTGGCACGCCTCCCCGCACCCGAGCTCCCACACCCCTTCCAGCCCTGCACCTGCCCAGCCGGTTTGGACCATGTGCTGGCACACGCACGCGACGCGTAGAACGCGCGCGCACTGGTGCAGCAGCACCCACGCTTGCTGATACCTGCCATTGCCACCTGCAAACTCGCCTGCTACCACGGACGGATCTGGCCCAGCCAGCACTCACGCACGCTGCATACCAACCTGGAAGCCGCGACAGAGCTACAGCCTGCGGCCTGTGCTGCGTGCTGGACACGACAGCAGTCTCAATCTCCCGGTCTGCCGCAGCCTAGCTGCAGTGACCCGTACAGGAATGCGCTAACCAGGCAACGTACTCCAGGTTGCAGCTGAGGACAGCCTAAACTCACACGGACAACATATGATGAGCCTCCACGGTAGGACAATCTACGCGCAGAGCTCCAGACCATTGACGCTCTCCATGTGTACACTGTGCAATTCCATGCTTGCCTATTCAAGTTGAGGTGCAGAGCAGCAGTGTCACTTGTGAGGAGGAGCTAGGCAACGCTGCAGTAGATTGTAATAGTACAAATGTTGTAGCAAGCTCTGTTTGTTGTACACAGTGGAAGGTGGAAAGCCCCATACTGCACAGGACGAGCAGGTCCTTCTTGCCTCATGCCACATACTGTGAGCACAGGCCAGAGCCCAGACACCTGGTCGCACCTTTCCAGCCTGTCCTGGATGTTTTGGTGCTGCATCTTGTACATGTTTTCGATGTAGCTCTTAGCGGCTTCCGCCTTCTTGCGGGTGGCCTCAGAGATGTGCACGGGCGACTCATCGCCTCTGTGCTGCATAGCAGTGGGTGCTGCACTCGCACTGAAAGGTTTATACAGAAACTCTCCTACTTGCCACTTCCTCGTCCTCCACAGTAGCGCTCTGCTGAAGAGTGCAGGCGAAGCCCTCAGCTACCAGGGTTGCTTGTTTGAACTCTGCCCCATTGATGGGAGTTGCCTTCTTAACAAGAGCAGGCCTGCAGTCTGCAAGGTCTCTTCAGCGGTGAGGACTAGGCATCTCTGCGAGCGCACCAGTATGTCGCAGAAGAAGCGGCAGAAGACTAATGTGTGCCCGCGCTCCTCGCCCATCAGCTTTCTAATGTGCAGTCTTGCTTATTCTGTGCACGCTGTCCAAGATGACTGACTGACTCGCTGGCCATTGCCAGGACATCCCGGCTATGTGGTCTGCGAGCGCGGCCAATGCTGGTGCACCCAAGCCGGCGCCCTTGGAGGTGCCTGTGCCGGTCAGCAAAGAGGTCGACCGTGATGTTGCGCACCAGCTGCTCGCGCACTACGAGGCGTACGTGAAGGAGGCGCGCGCCCCAGGAGCCCGCCTGTCACCGCTGTGGCGTGCGTGTGCGCTGCCAGTGCGCCGCTCTGCGGCTATCATACCAACAGAGGCACCTGTGTACGCACCAGCACAGCGCGCTGCCTGTCAGATGACCACGGCGGTCTGCTCGCGCTTGATGTTTGCCCCCGCACGTCTAACTGAAAGTCTGACCACTCTTCCACATCCGACCGTCGCGCAGGCGAAATTCAGGAAAGACAAGCAGGATGCAGCCCTGCTGCGGCCGCGGACAGCCAGGCGCGCGCCGGCCGCGAGCGCAGAGCACGAGGAGGCTGGTGCTGAGCGGCCGTCCTCTGCTGGCCACGCCTCTGATGTTGACGGCGCGGTCCTTCCTTCTGTTTGTCACGACACCCTACCTGGGCAGCGCAAGCTTTCAAGTAACCAGGCTGCTGTCTCAGAGTCTCTCTGACTCTGGCACTTGTTGGAAACAGCGCTGTCCAAGAATAAGCAGCAAGCATAGCAACGCGCCATCTGTGACACGATGTGCGCTCGGCAGGGGCAAACTACCTGGCTGTGCTCAAGCAGCTGGTGACCTGCGGACTCGTCCCCGACAAGTGCGCTTTGGAGCCGGCCTCGCTGAAATCTCCTGCCTCTATGCTGGTGCACTGCTGCAGAGTAGGGCCTCGTCTAGGCAAAGTGGCCAACTCTGGTGGTACTTAAATGAGGTTCAAGCCGCTTGCAGTGCCCGTGTCTTGCCGCACCCGCGCGCTGCTCCGCCGCGCAGTGCTTCCAGGCGCGGCGCGCGCACGCAGGATCACGCACCGCCGCCTGATATGCATGATGCGCATGCACAGCCTGCACGCCACGCCCGAGCTGTCGCTCCAGGCCGCCAGGTGCGGGCTGAGCATGGCACTTGGCAAGGCCTGACGCAACCAGTCCTGCACGTATAAAAATCCTGATCCGCGGGGCACATACCTGGGGTACATGCTCTGGCAGGAGGAGGGTACTTTGTGCCCTCTCAAGTGCTTGCATGGCCCGCGCGCCTCCTGCTGCGTAGGGAGCAAGCGCCGGATTAGCCAAGCGAAGACCCAGTGCTGCTCAATCACAGCAACACCTTTGCGCTGATGCTGAGGGTGCGCACAGACCGCGCACAGCTGCGCTTCGCTCCGACCGGGTCACCGCCCGGTGCTGGTCAGGCGGCGCACGGCGAGAGCCGCTAACACTGCGAGAGCCGCTTACATGGGCTGCATGTGTGCATGCCCACACATTGACCCGAGGGAGGTGGCATGACTTTGCGCGCAGCCTGCTGCAGCAGCTCGCGGCGCTGCAGCCGTGCACCGCGCTTGCCGAGCGCGCGGCGCCCGATGGCCAGCCGCCCGAGCGCTACGTGCGCGTCAGCTCGCACGCGTGGAGCGTCACCGACAAGTGCGCCGCCGGACACAGGCCCTGGCCGGTGCCGCCATCAGCGGGGGGTGAGGAGCCGCGTGCTGCCCCTGCAACCCGGGCTTCGTGTCGTGCTGCAGTGGCGCTGCCGCTGCCGCGGTCATGCGCTAATAAGCATGCATGTGGTGTGGCTGGCAAGCCCGCCTCGTCCCTGCGCTCGTAGCACTCCGTGGATGGCAGCCATATGGCGTGCTTGCGCCCAATGCGCGGCGCCCGCAGGGCCCACCAGCAGGGGCCCTGCTCGGCGCGCTCACAGCTAGCGCCTGCAGCCTGCAGCCTGCAGCTTGCACCGCGGCGGCGGCTGGCCGGCATGCTGGAGCGCGCGAGGCTCGCCGGATGATTTATACACCGCCAGTCCGCCCCTCGCCTGAGGAGTGTTGCGCCCGGGCCGGCGTGCAGCTTGCGCGCGGACCCGTGCGACGCGACGGACACGGAGGCGGCCACCGGCGACCTGCTGCGCGGCCCGGCGGTCCTGTCGCACCTGGTCGCCGGCCTGCTGGCGCTCGCGCGCGCGCGCGCCGGCGCCGCGGCGCCCGCCGCAGCAGGTGACCGCCGGCGCCGCGGGCGGGCCGGGCGCGTGGCGCGCGGGAGCTGGGCGCCGCGGCATGCGGGCGCTTGTGAGACTTTCGCACTGTGAGCCTCGGTGCCGAGCGGGCGGGCAGTGAACCTCCCCTGGGGCCAACGGTGCCCGGCCTGCTCACCCTAGTGGCATTGCACCTGCAAGACCCTGTTTGTGCAACCGCTCCTCCGGTGTGAGCCCACTGTTGGCCCGAACCGCCGGGCGCGCGCCGCAGGGCCGGCGCCGGCGCAGCTGTTCGGCGAGTTTCTGCTGCTGCGCCACGTGGTCGCGGAGCTGTCGCGGGACCTGCGCGCGCGGCTGGCGGCCGGTGCGGCGCCGGCGGAGCATCCGGCGCGCGGCGCCGCGGCCGCGCGCCGCCTGCTGCTGGAGGGCAGCACGCTGTGGCGCCTGCTCACGGTGCGGCGCGAGCGACCCTGCCATGGGTTTGCACTGATGCGCAGCCTTCCGTGTGCCCTGGTCCCGCCTGGCTTGGCACTGCGAGCTGTCGTCACAGGGCTGTCGCGTGTCGAGGCTGGGTCCGGTTGTGCCACAGACGGCAAGTCCTCACATGATCACAGACTAGACCTGCGGGTGCTCCAGCTGCGCTCAGCCTCCACCTGCTTGTCACCCCAATGGATACGCCCGCGCCCCCGACCAGCCCGCGGGCGGCCCGCGCGCGCAGCCCCAGATTTTCCGCGCCAAGGAGCTGCTTACCGCGCTGGCAGAGATCATCGGCTTGGCGGCCGGCGCCGAGGGCGCGGCGCCGGCGCCGCGCGCCGCCGCGCCGGCGCCCGAGTGCGCGCCGGAGGCCGGCGCGGCGTCCGGCGAGGAGTGCGCGGCGCTCGCGCGCGCGCTGCTCGCGCTGATCCTGGAGTGCCTGGGTGCGCCGCCCGGCGCGCCCGCGCGGCGGTCCGTCCCGTGGCGCCGGCACGGCCTGCGTGCGTGGCCGCCAGGGGCATGATGCGCCCGGCGGGCCGCGTGCGGGACGCGGCGCCGGGCCGCCGCCGCGCCCTGCAGGGGCGCTGGGTGGCGGGCGGAGGATGCATTCAGAGGTCAGGCCGTGGCAGGGCTGCTCCCGAAGTCTCATGTATCACTGGGGCCGCGTTCGCGGCCTGCACGGAGCAAAGGCGCTGCCGCAGCGAGTGCAGCGCGGGAGTTAAGCATGGCTGAGGTGGATGGTGTGCATTTCGTGGGGGCTCCCGCACATCGGATGCGACGCCTGCTGCTGCAGTAGATAGCGGTCGACGGCACCTTGTGCACAGTCATGCGTGACAATGCGCTGTCTACACTCAGTGTGCATCCGCGCCGTGAGGGCGGCCTGCGCGCGGGGGGCAGGCGCAGCCGAGGCAGAGGGCGTGTTCCACTCGGGCAGCCGCGCGCGCGACGTGACGACCGGCGTGGCCGTGCACCGCATCGGCGCCGACCGGCACCTGGCCGATGCGTTCCTGGGCGCCGGCCGCGTGCTGCCGGGGCCGGCGGCCAAGGCCGCGCTGCTGGCCGCGCTGCCCGCGCGCGACCGCCTGCGCTTCCTGTCGCACGTGCGCGCGCTCGGCCAGTTGCACGCAACCCTATAGGGCCACCTGCTCGTAAGCCTACTTGGCCGCCTGCGCGCGACCCTGCTTGGCGGCCTGCGCGCATCCTATCTGGCAACCTGCGCGCGACCCTGCCTGGCCACCTGCGCGTAAATGCGCCGCGCCCAGGCGTGCGGCCAAGCAGCGCCGCCGGCCGCGCTGTCTGCGGGCTCGTCTCCGCGCCCCAGACACGCCAGACCTGTGCCGCAGGCCATGCTGGCACGCGTCAATCGGCAAGCGCGCC
>JAABUO010004729.1_pt1 | contig 16010 bp, 22 predicted proteins | sample 5559291 | NCBI WGS metagenome assembly JAABUO01 (sample SAMN10711878, study PRJNA513372) | rock metagenome | isolation source: Antarctica rocks | place: Antarctica: Victoria Land, Finger Mt sud
CCGGCGGACGGCGGCGCCGGCGCGCCCGAGCGCCTGCTGGCGGGCGTGCTGCCGCACGCGCCGCTGCTGCGCGCGCTCGCGACCTGCACGGCCGCGGAGGCCACGTGCCGCATCGTCCCGCTCGGGCTGCTGCCCGCCGGGCCGGTGCGCCCGCCTAGGCCCTTCGCGCTGAGCCGCTCTTGCGGGTCCGCTCCGGCGCCGGGGTGGACGTGCGCGCGCAGCTGGTCGTGTCCCAGCTGCCAGGTCAGCGAGGGCTGCTCACTGCGCCCGCCCTGCGCTTGGCGCCGCCTGCGCCTCTGTCCCATACACCCAAGCCGGGAGCTTGCTGCAGAGCAGGCTGGCATATTGTGAGAATCAAAGGTTCACCTGCTGCGCGACGACAGGGCGCCGGGGCGGAGGCCGCGGTTTCGCGTTTCGTCGCCGCGCTGCCGGCGCTGCTGCGGCACATCTCCGCCGCATGCAGGCCGGCCCTGCCCGCCCATGCCACTCCTGGGGCGCGCCACAGCCTGTTGCACGAAGGGTCGCGTGCCCATGCGCGGCCCACTGCCGCCCTCAGCGCGAGCGGCGGCGAGCACGCCGGGCCCGGCAGCGATCGTGGCGTGAATGTCTCCCACGGCGACGCGCACGGCCGGCAGCCCAGCGGCGGCGCAGAGCCTGCGCAGGACGCCGCCGCTCCGGCGCAGCGGCAGCCGTCCGCGGGCGCCTGGTCGGTGCGGCACGGCGTGGCGCGCGTGCTGGCGGCGGTCGGCGAGGCCGGCAGGGCTGGGGCCAGCAGGGTGGGGCGGCGCGCGCGCCGCGCGCTCGCGCGCCGCCCGGAACCTGGTGCGGGGCCGGCAGCGCCCGAGGGCGCAGCGCCCGAGGACCTGGGTCAGGGCGGCCGCTGCACGGCCGCCGAACAAGCGGGCAGCGCGCGAGCGGAGGAGGCCGGCACCGCGCTCCCGGAGGGTGGAGTCTTCACCGGGTCCGGGCTGGAGGGGCTGCACGAGGCGGCGGCGCCGGATGACCGGGGGGAGACGAGCGGGGGCAGCTGGGAGCAGGAAGCAGGGTCAGGGCTAGCGCCGAGCGCGCCGCGCGTGGTGCTCGCGGCCGCGGCCGGGTACGAGGGCGAGGCGGCGGCGGTCGCGGCCGCGGCGCTGATGCTGCTGACGCGCTGCGCGCCGCACGAGGCGCTGGCCGAGCTCGCGCACCGCCACACCGCGCTGCAGGCGCGCCCTGGCTGCATGCCGGGCGCCTGGGCTGCGCTCTCAGGGCGCCGATCAGGGCGCTGGCCCGGCGCCTGCGCAGCCCCGTGCTGCACGTGCATGCGCCTGCATGCCTGCACATGAGGGTGGCGGCGATGCTAGGCCAGTCCTGTCAGGCGCCGGCTCGCACCCGTGGCGCCTGTGTGCCATTTGTCTGCTAAACGCATGCACGCCTCCGCGCGCGCGCAGGTGAAGGACCACAACCGCGCGCAGCTGGCGGCCTGGGCGGCCGTGCGCGCGGCGCAGCTCGGCGCCCTCGCCGGCCGGCTGCTGCTGCGCTGCCGCTGCGGCGCGTGCGCGTACGCCGGCGCGGCGCCCGCGGCGCAGGGCGCGGCCGTGCGCTCGCCGGAGCCTGCTTCGGGGTCTGGGCCGGGACAGGGCCCTCCGGAGGACCTGCGCGCCGCTGTGCAGGCCGCCGCCGCCCGCGCCGCCGCCGGCGCGGAGGCCCTGACCTGGGCGCCCGTGCCAGAGGTGATGCCCCACATGGCGCTGTCACTCCTCTCTGTCTGGCGCATGCCTGCTGATGCTTGGCTTGCCGGAGTGCTGCAGGCCATGCGCAAGGGTGGCAAGGCATGCTTTTGCTCGCACGGCTACAGAAGCTCATGTCATGTCAACATGAAGCTGTCCACACTGGGCGCGTCCCGGACTGCTGAGGACACATACTTTGCCCGCTCCTCGTCCTGCAAGGCCCTGGTTTCGCTTGCCGTACTGTTCATGCGAGGAATGGGGTTTGATGCATGCCAACCCGGCCAGTTGTGCTGAGTCAGGAGCCGTGCGGCAGGGCGCGCTGGCGGTCGACCCGCTGTCGCCGCTGGTGCCGCTGCGGCAGGGGCCCCCGTCCGCCTGCCACCCATCGGCCTGCCCGGCCGCGCCCGCCGCCGAGGCATACGCGTGCGCGGCCTGCGGCTGCCCGACGCATGCGGTGGCCGGCAGCGCCGCCTGGGTGGTCACGAGCTGGGGCGGGGCAGGGGCGTAGCCTCGCGCAAGGCGCGCGCGCGCGGCGCAGCTCGGCTCGCGTGTGCATGAAGCCCGCTGTGTGACATGGCCTGCTGCGCCGCGCGCGCAGTGGGGTTGCGCATGGTAGCGTAGATGGGGGATGCATGTATAGCAGCATGCTTTCAGGGGTCATGTCAGGGGGTAGCCATGCTTGTCAAAAACATGACGAGGCATTTGAAACTGCCTTGCTCTGCAGCTTCAGTTTGCTTCGTCCGGCTCTGTTGTAGTGGAATGTCTGCAGGTAGACCGTAGGTGCATTGCTCCCCTTCTGTTGGGCTTTCTGGGTAGTGTTCTGCTTGCGTGCTGAGGTGGGTGTTAAAGAGTAGCCAAGGCGTGCTTGTTTAGGAAAGCCTGTACCGTCCCAGCTTCATGAAGTGCAGTGTGGAGTGTAGGTACGCTTTCGCGAGCGACCATAAACTGCATGCTTGCAATGCGCAAGCAAAGACGCCAGGCGCGTTTCCTGCTGAGGAGCCTTCTCGCACAGCGGTCACAGCTTGAAAAATATGGCGCATAGCTTCATTCTTACTCGCATCCTTGCTGTCACCTCACTCTCCATACTCCCCACTGAACATGTCATCATGTAGAGGCATGCGCGTCTGAAGCAGACAACCCGTAGACCAAAGCAGGCTGGCAGTGTGGCAGCTAACTTTATTATCAGAGGCAATTTGAAGACACGATGCTTTACCAATGTTGCTCGACAACAGTGCTGTGCCACACTTCGCTTTAGCACCTCCGCTTGAATGCATGCAAGCAGTGCCCCGACAGCCTATGCAATGGGGACCACTTTTGCGTGCGCGTGTGACTCCTTCGCTGAGGCTGAAGACGTGCCTGCAAACGCCCCGCGCGCCGCTCATTAAACCCCACTTACACGGACTGAGTGCCCCGTTACATAATGAGCACGAAGGGGGACAGGGCAAAAGCGGTTTGCACCGACACGGCGCTGCTTAGGTGACACGCGAGGCCGACCAGCGTAATCATGGACTTGCCAGGATGCTTGCTCTTACCTGGCTTGTCGAACAGGCGGATGCCCTGGCCGGACTCGTCCACAGACACCACCTGATGCACGCGGCGCCCGTCAGGCGTGAGAAGCCAGAGAGGACACGAGCGGAAGGCCGAAGGCAGCACATGCGTCTGGGCCCCCCAGTGGCCCATGCCCTGACCGGCCCTGCTCGAAGGGGCCTGCAAAGAGCAGGTCCCTCACCCGCTGCGTCGCGGCCTTGCAATCGCGCGGCTGTGCGCGCGCGTGCGCGCACTCGCGGCGTCGCAGCCCCCTGTCAGCATGCTTCACTCTCCCGCAAAACAGCTCCAGGCCCTGGAGACCCTGAAGCCGCGCGCCTGCAGCACGAGGTCGCCGCGGTAGGACATGACGGCCACGACGTGCGAACCGGGCGCCACGAGGCGCCGCGCGGACGCGGCCGCGACCGCCTGCGCCAGCAGCGCCTCCGTGCCCGCGCCGCCGCCCGTTAGCGGCACGCCCAGCATCGGGATCAGGCCTGCCGCCGCCGCAGCAGCCGCTGCTGGCGCGCACCGAAAATAAAAAAAACCAAATACAGCCCGTGGCGATCACAGTGCGCTCATCCATGGTGGCGTCTGCTTGCACTGGCACACTTTGCACATTTGTTGTCACCTTATGCCAACCAGACAAGATGTGAGATTGCTCCAGACATTGCGAGTGGCCTGCTGGGTGCCTGGCAAAGCATCAGGGGTTCATTTTTGCTCAAGTCCATCATGCGCACCGCGCACGAGCAGGCACTGCCGCGCGAGCGTGAGCGCGTCGCGCAGGCCGGGCGCGCCGGCGGCGGCCGCCGCGGGCACGACCAGCGTCAGGACCGGCGACGCGGGCCGGTACTTGGCCACCAGGCTGGCCGTGCGGCCGGAGGACGCGTACGCCACGATGAGGCCCGCCTGCGGAACTCAACAGCTTAGGGTAGAGCCGAAAGGAAACTCCCTAAGCCCCAGTGGAAAACAAAGAAGAGCGCTCGTCGGGGGCTGCGGCAATGGCCTGGGCTGCGCAACGGCACCAGGCGGCACCGCACTTTCGTGCCCGCAGCACAACGCCTGCCACAGATGACACGCCCGCAGCCAGTCTCAGCGCGCTTGCGTCGGCTGTGAGCTGCCCGCCTGCGCTCTGCCCAGCGCGGCACTCATCCCCGCAGGCTCCAGGCTTTACGCGTGACGCCCGCGGCCGAGCGCGGCGCGCGCCAAGCTCATCTCAGTGAGTGGCTGTCCATACCAACGGACGGCCTCAGCCTGGGCAGCGAGGCAACGAGGTCGCCAGCTATTGAATGACAGTGTGCCCTCACCCTACCCCCTACGCTGCGCGCGGCGCGCCTGGATCTTCTCGGCGACGCGCACGGCCGAGGACGCGATGCTCTCCACCTTGGACATGGTCGAGCCCGCGCCGGCGGCGGCCATGCTGCCGCCGCTGCGCACGCGCGGCAGGCTCCCAAATGACGACACCTGCGCACACGTGATGGGCTTAGGGTTGAGGCAGCACACCCACAGGCGCACACCCGGCCAATGGCGCTCCAGCAGCTGCGCAAGCTCGCCCGCCGGTCTGCATGGCTGCCTGCCGTGCACGGCATGCTTGCACGGGGCCCGCGTGTGCACTGCTTGCACCACAAAGCATGGTGGAGAGCGCTGAGTTTCACTGCACGGCAGGGTATGGTGCGCCGTGCGACCTCTGCGCACGCAGTGCGCGCACTGTGTGGCGCGCTACCTAAGGCGCTGCGTGCTCATCGGCCGCATGCATCGCCCAAGTGGCGGCAGGCCAGAACACAATATGGTGATAGGATGTTAACCCCCAGCGATGAATGGATGTGGCAAGCCAGCAGCAGCCGGCTGGACTGCGGGCGCGCCGCCGGGTGGGCCGCCGCACCGCATGCATGCTGCCATAGTGCGCCGCGCCGCCCTTGGCGGGCATGCCCCGCGCCCTCGGCGAGCCGCTCGCGGAGCCCGGCTGCGCGGCGCGCAGCGCGGCCGAGGGCCGCGCGGGGTGGATGGGCGGCAGGCCGAGGTGGGGGGCTGGCGCGCCAGGGCCGCCTGCATGTACCGTCGCTACGGCCATTTAGTTGGTTGCACTCAGCCCTTACAATACTACTGCAATTTTGCAACCGCACGCTTTACATTGAATGGCTGACCCTCATCGTATCCTCAGCAGCGTATGGAGGGCTTGCCAAGGTGCAGCCGGGTGACAGCGAGCGCAGCAGAAATTGGTGCTCCTAACTTATAAGTGCTCCTGTCACAGTATGGAGCTGGGCGGATGTCTGCTGATGCACCCGCCCAGCTCCACGCCATGACACGCGCACTTATAATCTAGGAGCGCCAATATCTGCTGCAATCGCTGTCACCCGGCTGCTTCAGCAGACATATCTGAACCCAAATAGAGAGTGTAACAAGAGTGCCACCAAGTGATTACCGGCTAGTCCAAGCGGTGTGCAGCCACACCTGATGGCGCGCCCGCCCCGTTGCCGCCGCTGGCCTCGCTGTGCGCCGCGCCCGCGGCCGCGCCGTCGGGACCGCCGCCGTCCCGCGCGCCCGGCGCCTGCGCCTCGCCCGGCGGCCCCGTGATGCCCGCGATGCCCGCCGCGATGGGGCGCGCCGCGCCGGCCAGCGTGTCCGCAGTGGCCGCGCCCGCAGCGGCGCCCCGGTCGGCCCCCCCCACGGCCGCCGCCCTGCCCAGCGGCGGGCCCGGCGCGCCCGCGCCCCCGGCCGCGTCCCGCTCGCCGGCGTCCGCGCCCTGCGTGAGGTCGGCGGCGCTGGCGCGCGGCGACTCGCCGGGCGGCGACCCGCCGAGCGAGCGCGCCTCGGCGCCCTCCAGCGCGAGCGCGGCCGAGTCCTCCTGAGCATCCTCCTGGGTGCGCGGCACACGCGTGCTGGTCGCCCGGAGGGAGCCCGCTTTTGAGTGTGCCGATCATGCCGGCGTACCCGTGCACATCAAGCACTTTCTGTGGCCGCTGCACCATCCATGCATCGTGAGAAAGCCCTGCGACACAGTGGCAGCTCCACTGGAAATACCTACAGGCAGGGCTGCCTGCTAGACATGTGTCACCTGAGCGCATCATCCTATCAAGCAACATCCGTGCTTCGCCCGCGCGGCGCCCACCACGTGACAGCAGGCGTCAGCGCCCGCCTCGCGCAGAGCAAGGAAAAACACACATAGGCTTTCGCTGCGGCGCGGCGCGCCTGCATTGCGGCCTGCAGCAGGTACTCGAAGTGGTGCGCGTGGTCGAACACCAGCTCGGCCTGCTGCGCGATGGCGAGCACGGTGCGCACGCACTCCAGCGGGTAGCTGCCGCGCAGCGTCTCTGCGCCCAGCAGCACGGCGTCGATGCCGTCCAGCACCGCGTTGGCCACATCGGTCGCCTCCGCCCTGCGCGCGGGCCGCCGCTCAGCTTGAGGGTCCAGGGCGGTGTCAACCTGACTTGGGGCCCGATGACAGAGCACTCTGTCCCCGTCCATCGCCTTCGCCCTTCGCATGGGTTGCCGCTCAGCATGAAAATCTAGGGCAGTGTCAACCTGATACGGGGCCCGATGACAACAGAGTACGTCAGTTACTCGCAGCGGCTTGGGCGCCCAGGAGGCAGCCCGTCGGCAGTCGGCCAGCACTGCGCTGACCGCACTCATTGCCACCCTCCCATGCAGGATGGTTTTCACCCAGTATTCAGTCCAAGAGGCCTGACATATCTCACATATGCAGTAATGTCAAGTCATGGCACTGAAAGGGCTGGCTGGCTAGTGGTACGGTACGGAGAACCGCGGCTTCTTCGTAAACGAGCTTTGCGCGCCGGTGCGACTCAGGCAAGCACCCCGCCATGGCTCTCTACCACCGCTTCCCTTCCCGTTCGAAACCCTACACCATACCTTTGCGCCCCAGCCGCGCACCGCGTACAACGCGGGGCGGCGACCATGGTATCCACAACGCGCGTGATCATGACCGGCTTGCCGAGCAGGTTGCACGCGGTCGTCGCATGCTTCTGCACGAGCGCGGTCTTCTCGGGCGCGACGTCCAGGCCCAGGTTGCCGCGCGAGAGCACGACGCCGTCCGCGGCCGCCGCGATCGCCTCGAAGGCCGCCAGTGCCTGCCGGTTCTCCACCTGCGCGCCCGCCCCGCGCCGCGGAGCTCGGTACTAATTCAGCTATGACGAGTGAACGTCAGATAGGAATACAAATAAGTGAATGATTACATGTTTGAACATGTGAGAATTGTTGGTGTTACAAGGCTGCATCAGGCCGCGAGGGCTGCCCAGGCCCTGCATGCTGCAGGCACGGCGGTGGTGGCCGGCATCGGCAGGGCAAGTGATGCTCCAGCGGGAGGCTTCCGTGGCGCCAGCGCACTGGTGGCGGCGATGCATGTACGGGTCATTGTCCGGCAGGCTGCAATCGGCAGCATGGGCTCTGCACTGTCTGGTTAGGGCATGCGGGCGCATGCGACTGGCTGCGCGTCCACATGCGACTGGCTGCGCACTACCAAGGCGCGCGCGTGTAGAATCCTAGCATCCCAGAATTCTAAGTTTTCCAGAACTCTTCGTACTCCGAGACGGGGGGCGGCGCGCGGCGGGCGCGCCTTGGCGAGGATCTTGACGCGCTGCAGGCCGGCGCCGTCGAGCAGCGCACGCATCTCGGCCACATCGCTTTCACCACAGGTGTACGTGAGCGCCACATAGTCGATCTCCACCTCCGCAGCGAGCTCGCGGATGGACGCAGCATCGTACGCGGTGATCGCGGGCAGGTCCGTCTGCGCGCTCCGCAGCACGGATTGCTGACTCCGAGGCTGTCACTGTTAATGCTGGCCATCAGCTGTGCGATAGACAATAAACATGTGCAGATGCATGCACCATGTCTGTGGCCTGCCGACTGCTGGCGCGTCACGGAAGAGCAGCCAGGCACCCAACAGCCTGGGCGTAGCTGCACCGGCGGCCTTTTCCAGAGGCCCCTGCAGCCGCCACATGGCCTGCAGCGGCGGACAGCTTCTCGCTCCTGTGCAGGACTGTCAAGCGCCTTGCAGCCACCCAGCAACCCCTCGCAAGTGCAAACCTGCCCCAATTCGCAGGCATGCACAGACGCGCCTGTGTACTGGACATGGCCAAGTAACTGGCTCGAGTGCACCCGCCGTCAGCGGGCTGCCAGCACCGCATCGTCCGAAACGTGTTTCAAGGCTCTGCGGGTCCCGGGGGCGCGCCTGAATGCTGGACATGCCGCGCTCGTTGAGCTCAGAGTGGATGACCGTCAGCAGGCCGCCCAGCAGCGCGTCATTCTGCGCCACGCACACCACCTCCTGCCCGCGCACCTCCCGCACCTGCGCGGCCCGCCGCGGGGTATCGGTGGGCAGCGCGCCTTGTGTAAGACCGGGTTGCTACCGATGCATCACACCCGTAACATTGCTCAGCGATGTGGAACGTAAGCATGTGGCCGCCCCGCACGCAGGGCGCTGCCCTTTTGCGAGGCTGGCCCGCAGCCAAGCGTCCTATTTTTCTTTGTCGCAACAACGCTGGATAAGGAAGAGTGCAGAACAGTGGCCATGCAGGACGCCGCACTGAGCTTGGCCAGGCTCCACTGGCGGCTGCCCGGCGACGTCGATACCGCCCTCGCAGGTCACACTGCACTGCGTCTTGAGCATGTTCAGGTCTTCTTTGACGCAAACCCCCACCTTAATGATGCCCGGGTCTGTGAGCCCTTCTCCGTTGCCAGGACCTCACGCGGCTGCGGACGCGAATGCATCACTGCGCATGCATGAGGTCTGGTAACAGAGCAGTGCTCACTGACTCGGGCATCCTCAAGGCGGGCGTTTGCGTCAAGTGAACATGCTGAAGGCGCAGTACTTTGTGGCCTGCATGAGCGGCGTCGACGTTGCCGGGCCGGCGCAATTGGCAACCGCCAGTGGAGCCTGGCCAGGCTCACCGAGGCGTCCTGCAGGGCCACTTTCCTTCACCCTCCCTTACCTAACCAGCGTTGTTGCGACCAAATAAATAGTGATAAATAGTAAGCTTGGCTGCATGCCAGCCTCGCGAAGCGCAATGCCCTGCGTGCAGGGCAGCCACCTGCTTGCGGGTAACCGCCAAGCTCACCCAGTCTCTTGGAAATGAAAGAATGACAGGCTATGTGTTGTATGGCACGCAAACAGGATGCATGGCCTGCATGTCATGCAGCATGGCCTGGGCTGCGAACTAGGCTGACAGCCATTGCGCTCGCTTTGGCAACTCTGAGGACTGGCTGCCGCACACGCGCCGGCGTGCTGCAATACTAAGACAGCATCAAACTACTTGGGGGGCCGACGCACCTCTGCGTACAGCGACGAGGCCTCAGCACCGTTCGTCAGGTAGCGCCCGATGAAGAGCTGGTCGCCCGCGCTGCACATGTGGGACGCAAATTGCTGCGCGCCGCACGCCGCCGCGGCTCAGCAGGGAAGCGCATCAGCTCCCACGCAGGCTGCACTGCACCCGACTGGTATGCATTACTCTTTACTGGGAGCATGCAAGCCAGGGCGCCCATGCAAGAAAAGCAGGCCAGAGCATGGTCCGGGTCCGTGAGGCAGGTGGTGCGTGCCGGGTGGTTGATGGGCAGCAGGGTGGCGGTGGCGGTCGCGCTCTGGTCGCTCGTCACCGTGATCTCCTGGCCCGCCTTGATCGGGAAGTCCTGCATGTGCTCCGGCCATCCCTGCATGCATTGTGCTGTCCAGGTCAGGGTCCCAGCGCGAGAAGGCTAGGCTGGAAGGCCGGGCGAGACGGCCTATGTGGCAACAGGCACAAATCCAGGCTCTTCAGCTGCCATGCCTAGCCCGTGTGCCAGCAAGAGCTGTGCTGCAGCACACAAACATCTCACGAGAGCACAGGTGATATGGGTGTACGGAGACGACACTCGCCGCTACAGCGCAGCCGCCCTCCTTGGGGGCTTGAAGCGCAATATTTCAGGCGCAAGGACGGAGCAGGACAGCGCGCCTCAGAGTCGAGCGTGAAGGGCCGGCGTATGACGAGCTCGCGGCCCACGGTGTCCACGATGACCGCGCACAGCTTCCCCGTGGCCTTGCACGCCTCCGCCACGTTGCGCAGCGACTGCTTGTGGTACGCGACCGGCCCCCAGGTGAGGTCCACGCGCACGGCCGTGCACCCGGCCTTCAGCAGCTCCACCAGCGTCGCCACGTCCCGGCAGGGCGGCCCGAGCGTCACACAGACTGCGCAAAAAAAGATGTGTGCTGTTGACGAGCTGCGACGCAAGCAACCACCGATAGCAGAGGTCTGCTGGTCTACATAAGTGGGTCTCTCACATGACAAGACCTGAAGCTGTGCTTTTTAAGAGAAAGCTGTGCGGTGGCACTGTCATTAATAGCAGCGCATACGCATCAACAATACCTGCGCTTATTTGCAGCTGCATAACCAGCCACTGGCTGCATCATGCACCCGGATGTCAGAAAGCGTGCTGCTGGCAACAAAGCAGGCACATGCGAGGACTAATGATCATTGCAAGCCAAGCATCACCTTTAGTTCCCGCGACATGTGGCGCCGGGCCCGCTGGCTCTAGTATTGACGGCAGGCTGATGTTGTCCAGGATGTGTGTTTTGACCTTGTTCGCCATGGCCGCAATGCCGTCTGCAAAGAGAGTCAAAACAGAGAGGACTTCTTTGCTTTGAGTTGTGCCAAGCGAGAGGTGTTGCCCACGGCAGACAGCGGGCTCCTACTACTCAGGAAACGAAGGGCAGGAGAAAGCTTCAGCAAGACCCTACTCAGCCACAGGTGCCCTGCAACTAGTTTTACAGCATGCTGAGATGGACGCCAAGCACAACACCCGCGTCTCATACACAGATAAAGACACAATGGCCACACGTCATGTACATGCAGACAAGACAACACGTCCAACACGCTGGCATGTCATCCTGCACACCAAGGCTCAGCCAAACATGCTGTCAAAGTGGGAGCTTCCGCCAGGACCCGGGGGCATGATGTCGGGGTGCACGCCGCGGCCGCCCGGACCAGGCCCGCGGCGGAAGTCGTCCGGATTGAAGCCCTGCGTAACAAAGCATTGTCATCATGCAGTTTCCTTCCATGGTCAGTCCTGCCTAATAATTAGCCTGACAGCGGGTTGCCTAGGTCACGCAGCCCTGCTGTTTCTGCAAGCAAGCTTGCCTGGAGAGCGAGCATAATGACGTATACCAAGTATGTGACCTGCTGTCACCCGCCTCTCATGAACAGTTTAGCCACTTCTGTTTAGGCAAGGGGTTCAGCACATGCGTTTAAGGCACAAGGCGCACGTAGTGACTAAGAACAATCATACACCATGAAGAGTGTGCCGCACGGCCGCGTTAAAGCGCGGAGGACACGTGCAATGAGCCAAGAACGCTCCAGCAACAGGCGTCCCCAACCAAGTAGAGCTTGGGGCGCATGCCGGCATGCCAGGCGGGCCGATGGGGTCCCATCGTGCGCCGGGCGGCATGAGCCCGCCCGCGCGCCCGCGGCCGACGCCCATGCGGCCGGCGAAGAGCGGGTCGTCGGGGCCGACATGCATGCCGCCGCCGCCGACGCCCGGCAGGCCGCCGCCGCCGAGGAAGCCGGGCGCGCCGGGGATGTCGGGCGCGCCGGGCGGGCGCATGCCGGGCGGCACCACGTCCGCGCCGCCGGCCGGGACGCTCGGGCGCCACGGCCGCGCCGCTGCAAGCCCCGAGGCGAGTTCAGGTGCCTGGCACCGCGAGGCCGCAGGGCTGCGACAGGCGCGGCTGCTGCTGTGAGGTGCGCAGCTCTGAAACCATGGCATGGTCAGGCACGGCCGTGCAGAGCCTGCAGCGCAACCCGCCCGGCTCACCCCGCCATGCATGCACGGGCAACACAGCGCAGAACAAGGCACCTGGCCCGCAGCAGTATTGCCTTGGACATGTCCTGGCCGTGTCGGGCAGGAGCACATGGTGGCTTTCTTAAAGAAAGCAGGGAATGCTCACCCAGGCCATCATCAAACTCCTCGTATGCAGGCGGCGGCGGCGGCCGCGGCCCGGCCGCCTCCTCGCTCGCGTCGACCCTCAGCCTGCTGGACTGCGCGGCCTCGGCCTGGCCGCCCTTGGCGGGGGCCGCGCCCGCGCCCGCGCCCGCGGCGCCCGTGTAGAAGCTGCTGCGCAGCTGCGCCAGCAGCTCGTCCAGGTTCTTGTACGCCTTGGCCACATCCGCGCTTGAGGCTGCCGCGCGGGCACAGGGTGTCAGCACCTGGCGCGTGCTCCTGCGCTACGGTGTGCGTGCCGATGTCCCATGCTTTGGCTGCATAGACGTGCATCCAACCGTGTGCCAGGCAGCATCTGCCCTCTTGCGCGACCCGGCCATGGCGTGCATGCAAAAAGCATGCCAGCCTTGTTGCTGGCCGACGCGGCTGCCTGACATGTCCTCAATACTTGCAATGTGCAAGGCGCGGACTAGCTGCTCGCGGCGCGCATACAGCACCACGCTCACTAGCGCCGTGTGTGGTGCGCGCAGTGCAGTGGCAGCGTGCGGCTGTGTGCGGGCAGCAGGGCGCCAAGCACCAGGCTCGTCAGTGGTGAAGCGCCGCTCATCTAGCTCCAGCACCTGCGGCTCGGACGGCTGCCCCAGCGCCAGCCAGGTCACCACCAGCTTGTCGCCCATCGGCAGCGCCTTGAGCAGCACGGGGCCGCGCTTGCCTGTCGGTTTCACCACTACAACATCTGAGCTGTGTTATGTGGGAGGGAGCGGCCACGCCCGAGAGCCAGGGTCAACTCACACTAAGCGCGGCGCTGGCACGGCGCTGGCCCATGTTGGAGCAGAGCAGGACGTGCGCGCCTGTGGTGTCTGCGTATAGGAATGCATAAGTGTCTGGCAGCTCGTCGTTCCAGCCCTCTGGGCCGACCTCCGTGGCGTCGCCGGGCGGCACTGCGAGCGGGGATGCACTGTTTGATAATAGGCAACCTGTTGCCGGAACTTTTCACTGCACTATATGACGTGAACGGCTCACCTTCGTTGGCCTCGTCCGCCTTTTTGCCGGTGGCCACCAGCTTATAACCGTCCGCCAGCATGAAGGCATGCACCGCAAACGCAACCTGGTCATGCTTGTTCCTGCACAACACGTAAGCGTTCTCTCTTGTAAAGGCGCCTCTAGTAACTGCGAAAGCTCAAGGGTAGCTCCAAGGCCTGCAGCAGCTTGCGTGTGCGCGCGCTTGAACTTCGGCCGCGCCGCCCGGATAACGGCCAGCAGCGTCTGCGGTGTGGCCATCGCGCCTGCTCCGCTGCTCTGTGTGCCGCGCAGCTTGCTCTTCAGGTAGGAACCTGAAGGCCCAGACCCTGCAGGCCCCAGCTTCTGCGGCAGCAGGCTGAGTTCCGGCTAAGTGCGTTCGTCAAGACGCGAAGGCGCGAAGCCGGAAGGACTGCCGCTGGGATATGGAGCCTCTGACAGCCGCACTGGCACCCAAGGAGGCGCACGGCGAGCAGGCGCACCGGACCGCACCGTTGCAGTATGTGGGAAGCCCGAGCGCGCGCGCCAACGCAGCTGCCCCGTGCACGGGCTGTGCTGACCCGAGCAGGGCAGGTGGCGCAGACCGCACCCCTGATGCTGCGACCAAGGCCCTGATGGGCTCCGCCACGAATGCCAGTGCAGCGCACGCAGGTGATGACCGCAGCACCCCCCACTCTGCCTGCGCTTGCCTGTGAATACAACAGCAAGGACTGGCCGCCGCGCCTGCTGTGGGGGCAGATTAAGCGCGGCACCGATGCTTGGAGTGCGCGCGCAGCTGTAAACGCTCCAGCGCTCAAACACACAACGCCGCTGGACGGTGGCAAAGCACGTATGTCCATCAACCTGGGAAGGGGGTTGAAGGAAGACACAGCCATCATCACTGGTGGCATGGTGCGCGCGTGCACTCTTGTTGGTGCTCCTCCATCGCTTGCTGGCAGCTTGGTATGCCTGGCGTGCCGCACCGACATCTGCTGCCGTCACGTACAACGCGCCGCGCAGGTAATTTGAATGTGGCCTGCTGTGCGCAGAACCCTGGTGGTGCTGATGGCGCGGCCCCGCGCGAGCTGCCTGCGCCGGCTGACGTGATACGCTCGGCGCGGGGGCCTGCCGGCGCCGGTGCGAGCGACAGCAGCGGCCGTGTCCAGGTCCAGGAGCGTGAGCCGGAGCACCACGGCCAGGTGGCGCGGGTGCGCGCCACAGCCCCACAGGCATCTGCCTGGGCAAGCGGCCCACAGGCGCACACGCGGGTGGCTGAGATCGATTACGCAACTGCTCCCGGCTTCACCTGGCTTGCAGATGCCGCACAGGCGCAAGCGCGCTTGCAGTGCAGGCTCGGCGCTGTAAGGCTCAAGGGCTTGTATGCCAAAGCCTCCCAGTCATGTCCCCTAAGCCAGTAAGCGCCGCAGCACCCAGGGCGCCGCCCGCAGCGCTCAGCTCGCACGGCCCGCGCAAGCGGTGCGCCGCCCTCCGAACGAGCGAATGAATGAAATACAACAGCGTATCAGCCAACAGTGGCTGCTTACGGGCGCCGCAGGCGCCCAAGGCGCCGCCGCTGCAGCGGCTGGACCTGGCCAGCCGCCACCTGGCCAACCTGTACGTGCGCAACCTGGGCGCGCTGGCCAACGACCAGCTGCGCGCGCTGTTCCAGGCGCGCCGCCCGCCCGCCCGGGGCTCCCTGCCGGGCTGCGGGTAGCTACTCCAATAAAAAATAATCCTTAACTGGCTGAAACAGGCTCTTAACCTCTTAGTGTTGGTCCCAAATTGTCTGCCCCTGGGTGCATCGCGCGCGCGCTGGCCAGCCCCGGCGACCCGGCAGCGCGCTGGGCAAGCGGCCGGGCGGCGGGGCGGCTCCTGCAACCAGACTGAGGAACCGTGTTGCATGCATGCCCGACGTGCAAACACCAAGCGGGGCTGGCGGCTCGCGCGTGCAGGACTTTGGTCCTGTCGAGACGGCGTCCGTGCTGAAGACCGCGGAGGGCGTGAGCCGCGGCGTGGGCTTTGTACAGTTCTACCGGCCTGAGGACGCCGCGCGCGCGCGCACCGCCATGAATAATAAGCAGGCACGCGCGTGTCGGCTGCTTCCTGTTTAGGAAGAGTCTGACGGCGGGTCACTCAGGTCCGTGTTTGGAATATCACAGGTGGCAGCATGCTCATGCAGCTGGATGCTTTGATCAGTGCTACTGACGCGTGTCACAGTTCCCGGCTGACTTAAATGAGGCCTTGCCTGCAAGAACACACATGCGTTCCCTCGCCTGCTTTTGCATGCAGCGGCAGGGAAGCACCTCTCTGTGTGCCAGGCCTCTCACTGCCTCCTTTTAGACACTACACTACCGTGAACTGCCATGCCATGTAAGGCGCTTTGCAAACGTGCCCCGCAATGAAGCGTGCACACTGCACAGCGAGCCGACAGCGCCGGGTGCGCCCACAGGTGGGCGGCCGGGCCGCCCACCTGCTTCCAGGCGCGCGCCCGCGCCGCCCGCGGCCCTGATGCGCCGCGCCGCCCGTGCCGCCCGTACTCCTCATGCGTCGCGCCGCCGCTCTCTGCTGCGCGAGCCCCACCCCCGCTCTGGATCGCATCCGCCGCAGCACCCTGCCCGGCGCCCCGAGTGGTGCTTTCACAAAAAGAAGCTCAAGCAACAGCAGAGGCCGCCTGCTGCGGCTGGCGCCCCGCGCGGCGGCGGGCGCGGCCGCCCTGTGACAGGGCGCGGGCCCGGCGCGCCGCGCAGGACAAGTACCACCTGTACCTGCTGTTCGACCTGATGTCGGGCGGCGACCTGATGGACGTGCTGGTCGCCGAGGCGCGCGTCGTGCGCCGGCGCATCGCGCAGGGCGCCT
>JAABUO010004732.1_pt1 | contig 16008 bp, 14 predicted proteins | sample 5559291 | NCBI WGS metagenome assembly JAABUO01 (sample SAMN10711878, study PRJNA513372) | rock metagenome | isolation source: Antarctica rocks | place: Antarctica: Victoria Land, Finger Mt sud
TCCCACACGCCCCGCGAGACTCGAACGCCGGCAGTCCCCTATCAAGAGGCCTGTGATACAAGGAAGATGCGAGGGATGCGAAAGATGCTGCAGGAAGTAGGTTGAGAAAAGCATTGACGGCATGCCATGACTGCTTCAGAGCGCCACCATGCATCTTGAACATCTGATGACTGGAGAGGGGAGCCTGAATGTGGCGAGTCGACAGCCTCTGAGACTATTGACCATGCAGCCTGACGTGCTGCAGGCTCATCAATCCCCCAGGCTTGTTTCTTACTACCTGCATCTTCAGACGTACACTAGCCATTGCTGAGCCACTCATCTCCGCTCGTGCGTCACCAGGTGTCAAAATGTCATCAAAAGAAGTCGGTCGGGCCAGACTTTGATTCGCGAGGCTGCCATCCTACAGAAGCCATCCTCGGCATTCTCTTAACACCATACACATTGCAGGCATATGACCCAGGCCATCAGCCATTGGGGCTGCAAAGTGGAAGATCTGACTGGCTGCCCGAGGTCTTTGTCACGTTATGAAGACGGCGGCCGTCCCAGTTCATGAATAAACGCACACCGTCGCATGTACATTGGGACCAGTAACCCATCACCGACAAGGCAGTGCGAAGCAAACCATCCCTGTCGCATACTTGGTGGCAGGGTCATTATTGGCGCATTGATGTTTCCGGCTCAACAGTGCCGTGTTTTCTCTCGTCAACCAATCAGTGGGCTGCCTGTGGCATGCTTAGAATGAAAGGCGGCTCGTGTATTTATCTATCACCACACTATTTCTGAATACGGATACATGTTCGCATGAATGAGAAATAAGTAGAACGCCATGTATGGCGTGGGAGCTGGGCACGGGTCCGGCAGCACCTACTGTGAGTCAACACGGCCCAGAGGCAGGAGAAGGCCACGAATGAGGGTGACAATTTGATATTGAACGTGCATTGGCATTTGCCAAGGACGAATGAAAAACGCGGTAACATGGCGGAGATGTAGCAAGTAGGCCACAGAGTAGCAGCATTAGCTCCATACAGCCTAGCTGGCTTCGTGCAGTACTTCTGCCATCGAGCAAAATGTTGGAGTTTGTGAATGAACCGATCAGGAGCGTCTAAGGAAGAAGCGATGGAAAACAAAAGTCGATTCTGCCTCCTGCTCTACGCAAAAATAGGAGACGTGCTCCACAGGAAAGCCAGCGCAAGCCTACCACTATCGGTTTTAACTTGACTGGTTGGCCTTCTTGTGGGATGGGATTACGATTACAGCCCGTCGGACTGCACCATTGATCTGTCCTGACGGAAACCTGTATTCCTCCTAATTATATTGACTTCCACCCACCACGTGATGTGAAATCATGGCCATGAGAGTCAGCGGGCTTGATCCAGGCTGGAGAGGATTGGTAGGTAGGACGTGGAAGTGGAACAGCAACTATCCTGTAGTGGCGGTGGTGGGAGATACAGACTGCTCTTTGAAATCGTGGACTTCATCGAGAGCGTAATGGCTGATGGACTACTTTGCCCTCAATAGCCGTGGTTATTATAGAAAGAGTAACGAAACCATGCTCCTTATTCATCTTAACCACACATTGATCTACATGGTAATGAAGTAACTTTCAAACCCATCGGGTCTTTGTCACACAGCAACGGCTTCACAATGCTCAGTTTGAAGACCAATCTCCACTTTGAGCCCTCCCACTACTATGGTCAACTTTGTAGTTCGTGCCTTCATGGAGCGAGGTACACGGATTGTCCTACCTTGTTAAGCCCGAGGTACTCTAGCCGCTGTTTGTTGTAGAGCCAATGGCGTGTGAGTGGACTCAGATCCCAAAGATGCTGCGAGTGTTATCTGCTCCTATCGAACGGATCGCGTCGCAGGAACAGCCGACCAATCAGATTCATGAGCACGACGACACCGCGACTCACGCCGAGATACGCGCACATCCATGGACGAACACGGCTGGAATACTCACCAGAGGGCAAATACTTGATATCTGTAGGTGCGAACAGGCTTGTGCGCAAGTTCATTGTTGAATCTGATGACGAACCCATCACGATTGAGCAGCATGAGGAGCCGATCACCGCGGTAGCTGTATGCAAGCAGCACTTTGCAACCTGCTCGACAGATGGAACAGTGAGCCTATTTGGGATGGAAGAGACTGTGTCGACGCAAATTACACGAAGTAGTCTGCCTGTCCGAGATATTTCGTTTAGTCCGGACGGCAGGTGGCTGGCCATGTGTAGCGAGTAAGACGTGACTTGGACGATGCTGACAAAGTGAAATAAACGTCAAGTTGGTGAACGTGGAAGACCAGCTGCATGTGTTGACATTACGTGACTTTAAAAGATCCGTTAAACACGTTTCCTACCACCCGAATGGTGGGCTTCTCATGGCATCCAGTGTTGATGGGAGCGTCTACATCTATAACGTGAGCAGCGAGGAGCCTAGGTTGATCAAACGGCTGGATTCCATTGTTCCCATCCTAGATTCAGATTCGAATGCCACGTCGAAAGCTGTTTGGCACCCGGGCAGTGATGTGGTGGCCATTCCTGCGCCGAATAAACGAGACGTGGCCATCATTTCTCGGGATGATTGGAAGACTGTGAGATTGCTACACAGCGGACATGGAGGTGACATCACCGATGTTATTTGGTCGCCGAACGGTGCTTATATTGCCACGAGTGGCATGGACAACCGTGTGATTTTGTGGGATGCAGAAACTCAAGTCATTCTCTGTAGGTACTCACATCAAGACGTAATAAGTCTTACATGGCACCCTAGTGCCAATGTTCTCTCCTTTGCAACTGGCTCGGGAACAGTGGCAACACATCCGGAATTTGTGCCACAGGGGCGGTCACGGCCCTTTGGACGTGTAGTTCGTTTCCCCGGAATATTGCAGGAGGAGAAGACGAATGGCACAACAGCGCATGCCGACGGCATTGAGGTAGATGACGATGCGGATTCGCCGCTGGATTGGATTGAAGATGATGACGGTGCGGGGTATGCGGAAGAATTGCGTGGGCTAAAACGAGCTTTGGATAGTGGGGACAGCCACACCAATGGGTATCCAGTGAAGCGGCAAACGGTCGAATCATTTACACACAAGCACTTCCAACCCGGCAGCACTCCATGGCGAGGAAATCGGCGCTATCTAGCCCTAAACTTCGTTGGATTTGTTTGGACTGTGGATCAAGATACACACAACACCATCACGATCGAGTTCAACGACGAGGATGAGCATCGATCAACCCATTTTACAGACTACTACTTTTATGACAAGGCATGCTTGAATGAGGTCGGCACACTGTTTGCATCGGATGGTAGGGGAGACGAGACACCAAAGATCTTCTTCCGGCCCCATAAATCTTGGGGGACGACGTCGGAATGGATGGCCACATTCTCACCTGGGGAGGAGATCTCTTGTGTTGCATTGACTTCGTCTTATGCGATTGCCTGCACTAGCAGTGGCTTTGTCAAGACATACACCATCGACGGCACTCCTGTGCAGATGTACAAGTACAGTCACCTGCCCATAGTCACTTGTACCGCATGGGAGAACTACGTTATGGTGGTCGGCAATGGAGCTATTGGCTCTGATGGACAAGCGAAACTGCAGTATACAATAGAGAGTGACTGGCCGGATCAGCGTGTGCAGTCTGATGTTCTGCCCCTTCCCCCAAACGGTGAACTAAAGTCGGTTTTCTTTTCGGAAGAAGGAGACCCGATGCTGTGGGATTCGGACGGGGTGCTTCTCACTCTTGCGCACTGGCGTGTCAAGGCTCAAGCAAAGTGGGTTCCGCTGCTCGATAGTAGACGTTTGGCACGAAGGGTCGGGAAGCAGGAGAGTTACTGGCCAGTGGCCGTAGCTGGATCCAAACTGCATTGCATCATTCTCAAGGGTGGCGAGCAGTATCCCTTCTTCCCACGTCCCATCACCAACGAGTTTGACTTTGAAGTTCCATTTCATGCTCGCAAGGCTGAGATGGAGGCCTCGGGGGGCGAGAAACTGGAGCAAAAATATCTGCTCGAGACGCTGCTGTATGGACAGGAAGAGGATCTCATCCAAACGAGCGATGTCGCGGCGGACGTAAAGGCTGCTCACAAGTACAGAGAAGCGATGATTGACAAGACTCTCTTGCAGCTCGTGCAGATAGCATGCAAGAATGACAGGGAAGAGCAAGCTTTGAGTCTTGTTGGCCTGTTGCACAGAAGCACCTCTCTCGAGGCTGCGAGCAAGATTGCCCTGTACCATCAAAAGACGACACTTGGGGAGCGAATCAACGAGGTTCGATACCAAGCTGGACAGCATTGAGGTGAATGGGAGAATGTACAATAGATATGTATGAATATTTTCAAGCACCATGCTCAGCCTGCTTTCGCTCTACCTGCTCCACTGTACTTGGGAAGTAGGGCTTATAGATTGGCTTCTTCTTGAGATGCACCGGCTCCTCCCCGCTCGCATCGGGGATCTTCTTCTCCATGCCCAGCTTCTGGAAGACACATTTATTAAGAGCCTGTTCCTCACCACGACACTGCCATAGCTCCTGATTCCCGCGTTCTAGACATTCCCAATGCGTCTTGAACTGCACCAAGCAGTTCTTATTCATGTCGTCCAATCTAGCATCAGTAAGGGTCGTAGGCAGGGGCCATACACAGAGACAGCACACCGCGTCACTCTCCTTCCCTCTCGCAAACACTCCAGTTCTCCGCGGCCGTTGGATTCTTGCTTGCAGAGCATGTAGTCGTCGTTGTAGGGAGCGCACCTGGCGCCAATGAAGTAGCTCGCGCTCAGCAGGGGAGCCGAGGTGGCGCCTACCTCCGGACAGCTGGGGATGCTTGCCGGCATGGGCGTCTCATCCACCAGCACCGACTGGCTGAAGATTGCCTCCCGAGATGAAGACCTGCCGTCAGTAATTCCCTACTGTTTCTTACATGGCGTGTTTGTAGTTCGGACCGGTCAGCGGGGTACGAGTACGAGTACGAATACGAGTATGATCTTGTAGACTATTTACGCACATTATGGATACAGATCGAGATATTTACAGGTCGGCCATGATTTCTTGGATCCATGGAGAAGCTTTCAGCTCGCCTTCGTACTTTTGCAAGGAGTCCTGGAACGTCGAGAGCAGGTCTGGCTCGCTTGCTGTGCCCTCGTCCACCTTGGACTTCCAATCGGAAATGAGCCCCTTGAGCAGGTCCGAGCCCCGAGCAACTTCTTCGTCGGAGCAATTCCTAGATATGGAACTCCGCTTCCCCGAGAAGTCCTCCAGCTCCTCAGCCTTGCGCTTCGCCATGCGGATGACTTTGGGCGGGAATCTGACGAGTTCCGCAACGTGAATACCGAAGCTCTGGTCACATATTCCTGCCTCGACTTTGTAAAGTAAAGTGATTTCATTGCCGTCCTGTGAGAGACCCTTTGGTGTGGATTTATCGACGTGTGCAACGACATGAAGATTCTTCACTGCCCTGAAGTCTTCCTCAAGGGCTGCGAGCTCATGAAAGTGAGTGGCAAAGAGGGCAAAGCAGCCAATGTTCTTGATAATGTGTTCAGAAATGGCCCATGCTAAGCCAAAGCCGTCATAGGTACTGGTGCCACGCCCTAACTCGTCAATAATGATTAGACTGTTTTTGGTGGAGGACTTCAGTATGGTCGAGGTCTCCAGCATCTCGGCCATGAACGTCGAAACACCCTTCAATTGAGAATCACTCGCACCCACCCGAGCCAGGATACAGTCGACAACGACAATCTCGGCTGAAGTACACGGTACAAAACAGCCAACCTGCGCCATGAGGACAATGACACCTATAGAGCGGATGTAGGTGCTTTTTCCGCCCATATTTGGCCCGGTAATGATACAAAACTCGCTTTCGCCACGGACCATATCAACCTCATTTGCAATGAACATGATGTCTTCCTGTACCTCCATGCATGGGTGTCTTGCTTCCACGAGCTTTAGGCTGCCCTCTCCTTGCGCATGTATCAGAGGACGGACATAGGGTGTGGGCGCGAGTAGCGCACAGTATGCAAAACAAACAATGACGTCTAAGTGTGCCACAAGTATGGCCAATTTGTCGAGCACTGGACAATAGGTTGCAGCAATGTCAACTACCTCCTTCACAAGGCCACTCTGCATTGAATTATACCGCTTTTGCAGGTCCTCAAAGGAATTGGCAAGCTTTGACAAGGTTGGTGTCGAGAAGTAAAGACCCGCCTTCTGTGTTCCCAGATCAGTGTAACCCTTTTTATTTCGGATGCTACCCGCCTCTTTGGTGGTCAGACGCAAACACCAGCCGTAAACCTGATGCCGCTCGAGTCGGAGTTTCTTCTCGGTGTCTTGATTCAGATCCTCACCCACACGCTCATGCTCTTCCTGCATCTCAAGTCGAACAGCATCAAGTTCTCCACGTATGGCTTTCAGATTGGCATCGAAATCGGCCTTGATGAGAAACTCATGCCGATCAAGAGCCTCAAGGTCCACGGTAGTCTCAACCATCTCGCCTAGTTTCTCGAGATTAGTACAAATTTCATTTAGATCAGTTATGTAACTTGATTCTAACCTCTCGCGATACCGTTCATCTTGAATCGAATCAAGACAGAGTAAGACGTTGGGCAGCTTGATGACCACCTGGTACACCCTCACGACATCTTCCAAATTGGCGGTACGTTTTTGGAATCTCTTGCCGAGACGATGAAGGTCTGGTATCGTTTTCAGGTGTTCCTCCTGTAAGGCTTGCCGTATCTGCGAATACTCCATGAATGCCTCGACAAGTGTGTGACGTCGTTCAATATCGGAAACATCAGTCAATGGCTGCTTCAGCCATTGCCCAAGCAGCCTTGTTCCGAGTATGGTTTTGCATTGATTCAAAAGCCCAAACAGACTCATGTTCTTGTTGCCTCCATCTCTCGGTCCCGGCATAAGGTTCAAGGCTTTGAGAGCCGAAGCGTCGAGTTTCATGTATTGGGACAAGTCATGTTGATACAATTTATACTGACCGTAGTTTGAGGAGTCTGAGCTAAGCATAAGATAGCTAATCAGAGCTGCTGCAGACCCCATGGCAAGCTTCAATTCCGTTTCCGGAAGGGCTCCAGTGGGGACTTCACCGCTCAGGAGACGCGACAACTCATGCTCCACATCGCGTATATTAAACTCCTTTGCTTTTCTTTCCGTCACTACTACCCCGCATCGGTCAATAAGAGTAGTCAATTTGCCGAGCTCGTAGTCTTTGCCGCTTTCATCTGCCTGAAGCAGGCATTCCTTAACGCCGAGTTGAATGAGGAGGGATTCGAAATTCGAGTATACTTCATTGTCGAAAAATTCACTAACTCCGAGCTCTCGACGGCCAGCATCTGCAAATGCCACACCTATATTTTTCTGATCAGCCGTAATACTGACCTTGACAGCAATAATGACGGGATTTGCATCGATCTGGCCAAAGATGAGATCTTCGACATCTTGCAGATTGCCGGGTGAAGCCTGCTTCGTCTGTTTCCATCGCTTCCCCTCCTGGGCAAAGATCTCAACGCGTAAACCCTTGGTGAGCAGACACGATTTTAGGAAATTCTGAAACACATTAAATGTCATATTGCACATTGCCACGCTCTTGTCGTGCCCGATCCATTTCAAGACGGATTTCGTTTTGTATACCTCCAGAGCCACGTACATAGCATCGTCCCCGAGAACAGACAGTGTGTCAGCCCGGTCAAAGACGCGGATGGTCGAGCTTTCTTTCTTTTCCAGCGTTCGTAAGAAGGAGAGCAGCGTCGACTCATCCCCCCGCTCCATATTCCTCGTGCAGTACGAGTACTCGTACCCAACTATAGTACTCGGTAGGAACGCCAAAAAGAACGAAACACGAAACACGAAACACGAAGACAGAACACGAACACGAAACCAAAACACACGAAACGAATGAGCATGCCTGAACTGTGAGAGATGGAGGAAGATACTGCAAACATGTCTCTTGCACAAGCATGGCACGAGTATCGAGAAATACACTTAAAGAGGTTGCAATTTCTGTCACGGTATCTAGGAATGGCCGGTCTAAAATATGGAGGCGTCCATAATTAAAGTCGCCAAAAACACCAAATCTTCAGTTCCGTCGTGCTGGGTGAGTAGAACAATCAACGGATCTATAGACTATGTAGCCTAAATAATTTCCATTTCCACGCGTAGTTGCGGACTACTCAGAAATAATCTATGTTATAGCCTTCCTGTTAGGGTCAAGACTTCTAGTTCCTGCGGTCAGTGGCGACTATTCATGAATCATGATGGTTTGAGCTCTATAGCAATGCTGGTCGGTTTTTATCAGGGCTATATGGGCTGTTGTGATAATTGCATTCGTTAGAGCTATACTAACTCGTTAAGCTGATCTAAGCCATCGTCCAGGCAGGTGGGCGGTCCGGAACTCATCAACGCGTCTGCGAGTGAGCAACAACGCGTCTACGACTAGTTGACAAGAGGCGATGGCAGCCTGGCAAACAGATGGCAACATCGCCTGGCTGGAGGAGATCAAGAAGTCAGCTCCTTCCTCCACCAACGCGTGGGGAACATGGTCATTAAAACGCGATATTCACGGAGACAGGCCATTAGCATCACTTGGTCAAGTATGCGCGCGACAAATCGCAAAATATGCATATACACTCCATCGCGATCTTCTTTGCACAATACCAAGAGACATAGGACTTCTCATTTGGCAGGAAATCGTCGCCGCTGGGGAGGATTCGTATCAAGTGTGGGAGGAGTTTGTCAGCGTGTACGCCTCTGACCTCTCCTTCTTCTGCGACAAAAAGAAGACGAGGATACGACATCTTAATATTTCTCTCGAAGAGTTTCCCGCCTTTCAACGACATGCCGCAAAGGGATTGCCTGGCTTGATTAGTGTTGACGTGTCGTATACTAGCCAAAGTATCGATCAATTCAATACAATTGCAGACATACCCGGTCTCTCCGCACTTGATATATCATATACGAGTGTGGGTCCTCTGACTCTCGACTTTCTTGCAAGGGCAGCCCGGAATGGCGTAAAATTACGCGACTTGCATTACATTCGGGCGCGACACTTGAAAAATAAGAAAGACATGTATAAAATTTCAAAGTGCCTCTCAAGCCTACCAAGCCTGCGGTTCGTGGACATCGACACGATGCCAGAACCGTGGGAAATTGTGGAGGACACTGCGGACATGTCATTCGCACAAACCTGGAACAAGCGCGAAGAGATACATTCCCAAGATGTTGCAATCTCCGTAAAGGTGTCCGACAGCAGTCTTGCAGATTTGATGCCCTTGTCGGAAAAGAAATCTAGATTATGGAAGCGCCCATACTTGGAGAAGCCACTGCCACCACCACTCCCACCGTTACGCTCGACGGCAAAATCTTCCAAGCCTAGTGTGAAGATTGGAAAGAGAAGCAGCGGATCTGCGTTTGAGGATATTTGCTTCAATGCGCCTCCGGGACTGCGAATTGAGATACGTCGCAAATAGACCAGACTTTCAGCAACGCATGCTTTCTATAAAAACCGGGATTTCCATTTATGCTTAATGTACAGGAACTTGTGAGTCAGCGATGACCAACTCGAAAGAGACCTTCTCACTGGTGGTATCATTCGCCACGGAAGGAGGTTTCGGAGAAGGATGTGGAGGGGGAGCAGACGCAGCTTCCGACGCATCTTGTGCAGGCGGCAGAATCTTGTGTCTATCAAAATTATCGGGTTTGGCAAAATTGCTCTGCAACCATACCACTTTAAAACACCTTTCAACCAGTCGTTGTGTGGTGGGATTGACAGGTCGATATTGGTTGTTGTGGACAAGTCCTTTGAGGAGATGCAAGAGCTGGTTTCGTTTGTAATGAGGTGCATGCCGTAGCTGGGTATGTGCTAGTAAGGGGTAGAGGACGCGGAGGTATGTGTGTCGGAGCTATTATTAGCGGAAATATTACATGTCATACGGGCTCAGAGTCATCCGCGATATCATTTAGTTCGCGTATAAACACATCAACCAGGACCCGAAGGTCGTTGTAGTAGAAATACTCGTATGTCTCTGGCGTGGTAAAGAGTAGAAATAGCAATTTGAGAATGAGCAGTTGCAAAGACAAGTCTCGTTCTCGATTAATCATTAGTATTATTTTCTCTCCAAATGTCTTGAATGCAAATCCAGCCGTGCCTAGTAGATAGAGCACTTTATTAGGTATGGGTTCTGGAGACTCGCCATCTTCGGCCACGTCTTCCACGACTTCGGCGTGAGCAGCAACCATGTACTGCTCGTTGAGAACGAGGACTGCCCGGATGGGCCCCACATCATCCTCATCCTCCATCGACGTTTCCACCAGGCCAAAAAGGAATGAGACAAAGGACTCATCCATCCCAGCCAGGTCGCGCAGACCGAGTCTCTGAATCCTGCACATTTCGTAGAGGAGGTCGAGAAGGGTAAAATGTAGACGAGCATCGATACTGCGACTTTGCATGATTAAGAAGCAGAGAAGTGGAAAGGCACCCTCAGAGAGTAGCAGCTCCAACGTTTTGTGGTAGGATTTGCCATCCAGAATGAGGAGGAATGCTATTAGGTAGCAGGCGCGTGAGTTGCGGGAGTCCTTGACGAAGTGGCTGCAAAGCCTTCTTCGCACCAGACCCTTGTGATTGAGAAAGAGCGGTGACTCCAACAGGAGATAACAGCACCTCGTTACATCTTCCTCCGAGAGCAGGTAGTCGTCACGGAACATGGCCGCAAAGCTGAGGAAGGTGCGCACGGCCTGCTCCACCAGGCGAAGGGTGCTCTGATCCCTGCAGACCAGTTCCTCCAGCTCGTCCCAGAACTGCTGCGCATCCTGCACTTCTTCATAGGAGACCAATAAGGTGTCTATTTCCATTGTCGCCTGCAGTGTTTGCGCATCCACCTCGGACTCATCTTCCCTCCTGATCGCTGATTGGTTGGTTGGTGGGGGTCGTAGCGGGGGATTTTGCGCAGGAATCCAAGCAGCAGCAAAGCACTCAGACCAGACGTCATTGCTTACTGCTTGGAGGGTGCTTGGGGACGATGGAAATCGAGAGCAGGAGGTATGGTCGAGCTGTTGTGAATGGGCAGCAGGAGCAGGATGGAAAAGGAGGCGCAGAGAACCCGCAACGAGGAGATGACTACGCGGCACTGGTCTACCTCGGACCGCACGCTCCTGTCTTCTCATCCCTCGTCAAGAGGAGCAGGCTGGAAGACACGGTGACAGAGCTTAGTGGCAATGTGTCGAGCACCAGAATTATCCCCGCCGCCCCAATCCCAGCTCCGACGCTGGCCGAAATTAGCAAACCCTCCCTCGACATCGTCCAAAAGACGACAATCCAAAAGAACATAGCGCAGCATCCCATTCACACACACCTGCCGACTGCGCAATGGCTGCGCTACGATGCCTTCACCTCCTTTGCTCCGCGCAAGGATGAAGGGTCGAGTGTAGTCCCAGAGACGCTAGCCAATCAAACGTGGTGGGAGCGGGTCGGCCGCGACACTTTCTACCTGCAGAAAGGGAGTGAACTGGTAGAGGAGAAAAGGGAGGTGGATGATATGGACATCGATCCTGAATTGATCAATAGCTGGGAACCAGATCCAGATCCAAAAGACAAGGATCACTTGTATGCATTAGGGAAAGACATTGAAGAACTGCACGCAAAGCAGGCGGCACGTCTGGCAGAACCCCGGACGCATCCAGACACGGCTGAGATAGAGCTTGCCGAGTCGATAAAGAGCAGACTGGCAGATATGGTAGGGTCCTTGCCCCCTTCTACATTTGGAGTTCTAACAGCACCCGTCCTATCGGTCCTAGGACCAAGCTATCAAGGCACACTTCCGTCGGAGGAGAGCTATCGTCCGAATAATGAAGCTTTGACAGCAACACCTAATCCCCGCATGAGCTCGTCGCACATGTCAGAGAGTCTTCGAGTGGAGATTGCGCGACGAGGTTTGAGCAGTCGGGGCATGCGGAGATAGGAAATGTACATAAATTATAGATATCCCGTCGCCTTCGTCTTTGCATCCCCCTATTTCCTGCTATCAAAGAGGATATTGCTGTCCATTCCTCCTCCAATGCTAGTCGCGATAGCGCTACGACATGTTGGACTGACCGGTGGACATTAGGCAAAGATCGATGATTACTCGATGGAATGATCGCTCCTGTTTGGCGACGTCCCGTCAAAGGATTTGTCCGTGCAAAAAGTCATCGAAGGCAATCAGGGAACATTATTTCTAGATGCACCCTTCAAGGAGCGCTGAGATTTTTTAGAGTAACCAACCATTGCGGCGCGATTTAGGCCAGTACTTTTTGATACGCTTAGCACGGCAAAATTCTTTTCCGTTAAGATCAATGCCATTGTGTGGTTCTCCGGCCTTGACGCGTTCTCATCTACCTCAGGAGACTTCATTTTGTTCCATCTTTCAACAAATTTTCGAGATTGGTTCTAACTGACTTATCCACGAATTCATTGAGCTTCATGGGGGGGTCCATCTTAAGTAATTGGCTCAATGAGACCCCGGATAAATTCCTCAAGAGTATCCAACCCCGATTCCTGGATTATCGCCCCCATGTATGCCACTAAGAGACCAATAATGTCCTCTTGTGACAAAACAAGGGGGTTTCAAGGTCTGCGGTGAGGCTCATCACCATCGACGACTCGGTAGAAGAATTTACTGCCTGTCCTATACACTGGCGTACTCGCCCCTGATGCGGAGAAAGTTGCAGCCACGTTTACAGGGCTCTGCCTAATAAGCAACTCTTTGCTGAGCAAGAAATCTGCGCCTGACCGCTAGTAGAATATACAACGCGTTTTATGACAAGGTATACTTATCGCACCCTCCTTCTCTCGAGCTTTTGCCAAATCCCATAGATAAAAGTCAACAAGGATCGCATTGAATGCAGTGCGAGAGATCAAACGGATCTCTCTGCAAATGAGCTCGACGGCCCAGATCGAGCATGCGCGCACTTCAATCTCTTCATCGCTTCCACACGCTATTTCTATTCCGTTGCGTAGAGTATGCAGTAGACGGTCGGAGTATGCAAGACAATCGAGGCCGTGGAGTATCTGCGGGACACGATAATCGGCAAACATAGTGATTTCATCAATATCGTCGAATTTTCCGTAAGAGGAGCCTCCAAAGCACGCCCAGAGATCAGCTACCAAGATTTGTGCCCGCTTGTATAGTTTGATTGTACGTCCGTGATACTGATGAGAGTCGCGAAACGAGGGAAAGATTGAGACGAGCTGGCAGACAAGTCGTCTTGCTGAGTATTCTGCACACTCAATAAGCCGCTCCACCGAGCCGTCGTAGTGACTGGCGAGAAGCGCAGAAGATTCTCGCAAAATCTGGATACGCTCGTCCAAGAGTGGAATTTGGCATGTCGTTTCGCCACGGAAGCAGTGGCGCAGATCCACGTCGCTGGCCACTCCCCACCATGGAGGATCAAGCAGTGGAAAATTTTCATCTTTGGCTCGATGTATGAGAGCGCACAAGCTCCAATATCCTGTCCATAATTGTCCTCCACAGCGAACGGTAAACTTTTCTGAATCAGACCAAAAGCTAAAATTCATCAAGTCGAGAAAGAAAATGAAGTAGAGAGTTTCCTTTGATTTTGTTTTGGGATGTAGTGCGTGGCTGGACCATGTCTCATGAGAGTATGCTTTCTCCATCATACTCATATGTATGAATGCCGCACTAGAACGGATTCCTTCCTCTTTGATAGTGACATCTTGCGCGTGGGTCACAACATACAGAGCACTATCAAGGACTTCATTCGTCATGTTTCATTTTAGATATCGACAGCATTCTGCCCATGCTGATGCCGTTTCTTTGCATGCCAGACTTGGCTCCTGGTCACGTGCCGCTGACGTACGAGTTTGGTGGTGGCCGTCCACTCCGAATTCACCAACCCCCCAGTTACATCATGCAGTCTGTACTACGACAGAGAGCCACCAGCGCTATGCTGCAATTGCGTCTTGCCCCCTCTGCGCGGACTTTCTTTGTCGGCGCCTATCGCAGCAAGAGCGCCACCGACAGTGTCAAGGATGCAGCCAAGAAGGTCGACAATGTAGCGGCCAACGCTGCGCTGAAAGGCATCGACGCGGCCGAGACAATGACAAACAAGACCAAAGAGGCGGTCGGTGTAGGTCAATCAGAGGCGAAGCAGTCTGCGTCAGAGGCTAAAGGCAAGGTTTCTGAAATGACTGGCGAGGTGAAGGGAAAGGCGGCCGAGCTCAAGGGCGAAGCAAAGAAGAAGATGAATGAAAACATGTAATTGTTTTTGTCTATATACACATCTTGTTCTCTGCATGACATTCACGCCGCCTGGTAGGCCCTTCGGAGCACTTTCTGCAACTGATCGAATTTGATATTCTCGCGCTTGACAATCTGCTTGACCTCGTTGTCGCGATTCAGAGGGATGGTAATCGTGTCTCCCTGACCCTGCCAGTTCGTGCTCGATTTCATCCACTCGTCAAGCAGTCCGCCTTCCAGATGCACCCACTGCTGCACCAGTCTGCGCTCCACTTCACGCATGCTCTGCTCCAGGCTGCGTGCAATGCACGTGCGTATGTGAGTTTCAAAACCAACGCAATCGGCAATCAGGTCGGCGTACACGTCGTCGCTCTCCATGGTCGTCCAGAAAGCCTCGTAGTCGGCATGCTCGAGGGATTTGTGGAGCTCATCTAGCTTCTGCACGGCCTCCGCGAGTGAGTCCCCTGGGGAGGCTGGCGACACCAGGATGTTTGAGGGGAGGAGGTGCAGACACAAGGAGAAGTCCGCCAGTGGAAAGGCGGTCAGCGCCTTGACCAGGATGTTCGTCGTTACCGTCTCATCCTTGGCGAGGTGCGGATTGAATTGATACCTGATGAATTAGCCATCGTCGACAAAAAAAAGAAAGATCAGATAGAGCTAATATTATATGAATGATCGTGCACAATGCAAAAGCATTAACTGTAGCGGTTCATGTGTCTCATCAATGAAGCTGGACGGGTAACTTACAGTTTCAAAAGCGCCAAGTTTGCAACCACATCATTCGTCTCCTCCGAGCACTGCTGTGCAACGTATGCTTCCAGATCGTCCGCCACCATGGGATTGTACCTCTCCAAGCCAGAGAGTATGGCATCGACGTTCTTCGGTTAGCAAGATTGAACACACTCCCCACCTCTGGGCGACTCGACGTGACTTCAATCGGTGGCATCTTGGTGTGCCTGAATTCTCGACTGAATTTGGTGGCGCCAATGGGAGAGGTCTATGATCTATGACTGTACAGGATTGCGCTTTTCCTCGGCAGCGGGCACGGACAGTGCCATGTTCATCCATCCCACAAATGCATCCGTCTCCATGGCTAGCCGTGCCACGTCCTTCTCCTCTGCGCGGTGATATGCCCCCTCGTACGCCTCGATGACTTGGTCCTCAATGGCGCCGAGAAGGATATTTGCAATCCGCCCTTCACCCAAGTACGCGAGCATGTTCGAGTGCAGTGTCGGGAACTCTTTCTTCAAACCCTCTTGTAGGGCCGAAATGGCGTCGACGTAAGCCTGCGTAGACTCAAATGTACACTTTTGAAAGGATCCGATGAAATTCCCGACACATGTACGTGTTAGCAGGTTGATGCTACTCCGCAGCTTGCTGTCTAGCTCCACTTTCGCATCAAGCATGTTTTCAACCACCCGGGGCATGCCTTTAGAGGCCAGCTCGTATAGATCATGCAAAGTTCCGCTCTCTCGCACTCCCCATAAAGCGCCAGGGACTCCGCTGAAGTCGATTTCGATTTCTGGGTGTACATACTCTATATCAAATGCCGCAATCTGGTCTTTAATGACCAGCAGGTATTTGATGAGAAAGAGCAAGCTATCCACTTTGGATGCCCCCCTCTCAATTAGACTGGCGGCATGATCCAGCGAGGCCATGCAATGGTGTACGACCTGATGTGCAAGATCGTCAAATACGATAGACTTTAATTAGGAGTGATGGTAGGATTGGCATACATTAATCAGTCTGTAAATAGTGGACAATAGCCAGATCGA
>JAABUO010004733.1_pt1 | contig 16006 bp, 13 predicted proteins | sample 5559291 | NCBI WGS metagenome assembly JAABUO01 (sample SAMN10711878, study PRJNA513372) | rock metagenome | isolation source: Antarctica rocks | place: Antarctica: Victoria Land, Finger Mt sud
CCGACGCCTGCGCGGCCGTCGTCACGGGGGCGGCGTCCCCGTCGCTGCTGCCCCAGGCCCCGCCGACGATGCTCATTGCGCCGCTGCCGCTCGCCGCGTAGACCCGCACCCTACCTGAGCGATTACCATGATTTGAGGGGCCTCTCCACCGCGCCGGCGAGAATGATCCTCGCCAAAGGTGACGTCACGGATGCGGTGACGGACCTCGACGCTCCAGTGGCCGCGGACCAGGGCCAGCAGGCAGGTGGGATCGGCCCGGCGCGGCGTCAGGCTGGTGATGAGGTAGGCCGTCTCGGTGCGGATCTGGCCTTGCTCACGCACGGTGCGCACGAGGCGGGCCACCTGTCCGATGCGCGGGAAGGGGAAATACTGCGCCAGGTAAGGGCACAGGCGCGTCGTGGTGTGCAGCGTGCGCGTCTCGGTCCGGCCGTGGGCACGATCCGTGGTGGTGGCGGAGCGGGCCGTGGCGCGCGGGTCGCCGAAGTACGCGACCAGTTCGGCGTGTAGGCGGGGCTGATTGTCTTTGATCACGAGCACATAGGCGGCGTGCTGGTCGAGGATGACCTGGGCCGTTGCCGTCTGCGTGTGCAGGGCGTCGGCAGTGACCACCCGCCCGCGCAGGGACAGGTGCGACAACACCGCCAGGGCCACGGGGATTTCGTTGGTCTTGTCGTCCACACGCACCTGCAGCAGCGTCTCCCCCGTGTCGTGCGTGGAGATCGAGAGTAGGTGTAGGTGGGGGGCGGGCTGGGTGAGCGTCACCGCCCCGCGCACCACCTTGCCGTCGAAGGCCACCGGCTCGCGGTCGCGCAACGGGCGCGTCTGGCGTACCCACGCCGCCAGGGCTGCTTCCAGGTGCGCCGCCGAGAGGCGCGGGAGCAGGCGGCGGTAGAGCGACCCCGTCGGCGTGAGGTGCCGCCGCGGGCCGAAGTGGCGTTTCAGGAGCGTGCGCCGGTCGTGCGTCCATTGACCCACGGCATCGAGCGAGTCGCAGCCGCAGAGCAGCGCGGCGACCAGACAGGTCAGCAGGAAGGGCAGGTCGTAGCGCTGGCCGTGGCGCGAGCGCGGGTCGGGGACGGACGCGAAGACGGCGGGCAACGTGGTCAGGGCGGCCTCGGGTGATGCGGCCTCCGGCGCGGCGGTGTGGGCATCAAGGAGGGCGAGCACGACGGTAGACTGCATAGTAGGGATGAACTCCTGCACTGAGACGTTGTGTGACTGACATCTGATCGTACCATTGCGCGGCGTTCATCCCCCTCTATCAGCGATAATTCACGAGCCCTGCGCAGCGAGCCCAGGCCCGCTTGACGTGATTAGACTGCTTTCAGGATGATCGTGGCGTTGTGACCGCCGAGGCCGATGGAGTTGGAGAGGGCCGCGCGGACGCGGGTGTCGCGGGCCACGTTGGGCACGTAGTCGAGGTCGCAGTCGGGGTCAGGGGTGTCGAGGTTGATCGTCGGTGGGATGACGCCGTGCGCGATGACGAGCGCGGAGATCGCGCCCTCCAGCGCCCCCGAGGCCCCCATCATGTGGCCGGTCATCGACTTCGTCGAACTGACGGCCAGCCGATAGGCGTGATCCCCGAAGGTGCGCTTGATGGCGAGCGTCTCCACGCGGTCGTTGAGCGGCGTCCCCGTGCCATGCGCGTTGATGTAGTCGAGGTCGTCCGGGTTCATCCCGGCGGAGGTCAGGGCGCGCGCCATGGCGCGCGCCGCGCCCTCGCCGTCCTCGGCCTGCGCGAACATATGGAAAGCGTCGTTCGTCGCGCCGTAGCCCACGATCTCGGCGTAGACGCGCGCGTCGCGCGCGCGGGCGTGCTCTAATTCTTCGAGCACGAGGATCGCCGCCGCTTCCGAGATGACGAAGCCGCCGCGGTCGCGGTCGAAGGGGCGCGAGGCCTGTTCGGGGCGCTCGTTGTCGGAGGCCAGCCCCTTCATGTTGATGAAGCCGGCCAGGGTAATAGGGAGCACGACCGTATCGGTCCCGCCCGCGATCATGGCGTCGGCGTCTCCGCGCTTGATCATGTGCATGGCCTCGCCGAGGGCATGGCCCCCCGTGGCGCAGGCCGACACGGTCGACAGGTTTGGGCCCGCCGCGCCGGTCAGGATCGCGATGTGGCCCGTCGCGGCGTCGGCCAGGAAGTTGGGCAGGAAGAAGGGGTTGACGCGGTTGGGGCCGCGCGTCTCGAGCGTCTGCTGCGCGTCGAGGAGCGTCCGCACTCCCCCCGCCGCCGAGCCGACGACGACGCCCACGCGGTCGCGGTTGTTATCCGTGATGGCGAGATCGGCGTCGGCGAGCGCCTCGCGCGCCGCCACGACGGCGAGTTGCGCGTGGCGGTCCATGTGCCGCGCCGTTTTGGGGTCGATGTGGCCGGCCAGGTCGAAGCCCTTGACCTCGCCCGCGATCTGGACCGCGTAGGCCGATGGGTCGAAATGCGTGATGCGTCCAACCCCCGAGCGCCCGTGGACGAGCGCGTCCCACGCGTCCGGCATCGTGTTGCCGACGGGACAGACCGCGCCGAGCCCGGTCACGACGACGTGCCGATCCGCGTAGCCGCTCACGCGTGCTCCCCGTCGTGTCCTCCGCCGTCGCCCTCGCCGTGTCCCTCGCCGCGCCCAACGCCGTCGCCGTGTCCCTCGCCGTGTCCGACGAGGGGCAGGTTGGCCGGCAGGTGCTCCGCGATGAATTCCTGCACGTTGACCGCGTGGGCGTCGTCGCTGATGCGCTTGATCAGGCCGGAGAGCACTTTGCCGGGTCCCACCTCGACAAAGGTGCGTCCCCCGCCGTTGACCATCTCAAGGACCGAGCCGGTCCAGTTGACCGGCTTGATGACGTTCTGGGTGAGTTCGCGCCGCACCTCTTCGGCCGTATGCAGAACCTGTCCCGTGATGTTGGCTACGACCGGCACGACCGGGTCGCGCAGCGGGACGTGCGCCAGAACCTCGCCGAGCCCCTGCGCGGCGCGGCCCATCAGCGGCGAGTGCGACGCGATGCTGACGCGCAGCGTGGAGACGCGGCGCGCGCCCTCCTCTTTGGCCAGTTCGATGGCGCGATGCAGCGCCACCCACTCGCCCGAGATGACCGTCTGGGCCGGCGCGTTGAGGTTGGCCATGACGACCTCGCCGGCCTCGCGCGCGCGGGCGACGACCCGCTCCAGCGTCGTCAGGTCGAGACCCATCACGGCGGCCATCCCGCCGGGGCGCTTCTCGGCCGTCTCTTTCATTAGACGGCCGCGCTCACGCACCACGCGCAGCGCGTCGGCGAAGTCGAGCGCGTTGGCCGCCACGAGGGCCGCGTACTCGCCGAGCGAGTGCCCCGCCACGTAGACCGGTTCAAGGCTTTTGCCCATCGCGGCGAGGCGCTCACGCATGGCCTCCAGGCCGGCGATGCTGACCGTCAGGATGGCTGGCTGCGCGTTGAACGTGTCGTCGAGTTCGTCGCCGGGTCCATCGAGGATGAGGCGCGAGAGGTCGAAGTCCAGAACACGGTCGGCCTCGTCGAAGATGGCGCGTCCGGCCGGCGAGCCTTCGTAGATGTCGCGGCCCATGCCGACGAACTGCGAGCCCTGCCCCGGAAATACCAGGGCGGGGCGCTCGTCCGGGACGGTCGAGGCGTCGCCCCCTCCATGCAGGAGCGCCGCCACCCGATCAGTCTCGCGCTCTGTCATGCCATCACCATCCCGCCGTCGACGGTCAAGACCTGACCGGTGATATAGCCGGCGCCGTCCGAGGCGAGGAAAGCGACGGCTTCGGCGACATCCTCGGGGGCGCCGAGTCGACCTAGCGGCACCTGCGCCAGGATGGTAGCGCGGATCTCGTCCGAGAGTCCGCTCGTGATGTCGGTCGTAATGTAGCCGGGGGCGACGGCGTTGACCGTGATGCCGCGTGAGCCGATCTCGCGGGCGATCGAGCGCGAGAAGCCGAGCATACCGGCCTTGGCCGCGGCGTAATTGCCCTGGCCCGCGTTGCCCTGTAGGCCGACGACGGATGAAATGTTCACGATACGTCCCCACTTTGCACGGATCATGCCGCGCACCACGGTCTTCGTGCAGAGGTAGACGGAGCGCAGATCGGTCTCGATGACGGCGTCCCAGTCGTCCTCGCGCATGCGTAGGAGCAGGGTGTCGCGCACGATCCCAGCGTTGTTGACGAGCACGGAGACGGGGCCGAGGCGTTCGGCCGTCTCGGCGAACAGGCGCTCCACATCGGGGCCCTTGCCCACATCGGCGCGCACGGCCACGGCGCGGCCGCCAGCCCCCTCGATCGCGGCGACGACCTCATTGGCCCCCGCGACGTTCGACTGATAGTTCACGGCGACGTGGTGGCCGGCCTGGGCCAGCTTGATGGCGATGGCGCGGCCGATGCCGCGCGACGCGCCGGTCACGAGGGCGACACGCGGTTGAGCTGTAATAGCTGTAGTCCTCCACATATGTATACGCGTAGTGCTTTATAGTATCCCAGACCGTGGAGACGCTTGCAATAGGGGCTACATCGGCGCAGGGCGGCCTATTACCCGCGCGGGACGTCCCGCCGCGCGCGGGCTGTCGCCTCGGCCATCGCGGTCGTCACGGCCGGTTCATACGTTGCGATGGGCAGGTGGTAGACGGCGCGACCGGGCGGGGCGGCCAGTATCTCGGCGACGAGGGCCTCGTAGTTGGGGCGATGCCCGGCGATCGCGGGGACGACCACGCCGCGCCCATCGCGCATGACGACCGCGGCGTCGCGCGCCTCGGCGCTGACCAGGGCGTGCGACCCCGGCAGCGCGGCGGCGATAGACCTCGTGTCGAGGCGCGGCGTCAGCAGCGCGCCCGACGCGTGCGGGACGCGCCGCAGCGTCAGCGCGCCGGCGATGCTCGCCGGGGTGAGTGCCCAGTGGCGCTGGGGGAGCCACACGACGGTCGTGCGCAGGATGCGGCGCAGGTGCGCCGCCGTGACCGAGGCCTCCGCGTTCGAGACTGTTGGGCCGTTGACGGTGGGCCACGTCGCCGTCGCTTCATCCGCCCGCGACAAGGCTGTCACGAGCGCGGCCACGGCGGCGGCGCGGTCGATGACGCTTCCGTCGCGGCCGGCTATCAACCGCACGACGCCCCCTTGATAGTGGACGGCGGCGTCGCGACCGGCGCGGTCGAGCGTCGCGGCCTGGCGCGTTACGTCGTCGGCCGCGGCCGCGCGGTCGACGACGTCGGCGTAGACCGTGTCGCGTCCCCGCCGCGCCGTCACGAGGTGTAGGAGCGCCGCGATGTCGGCGGGCGCGAGGGTCCACGCGCGTGTCCCGACGGCGATGATCACCGGCGTGGCGAGTCGGCGCGCGAGGCGCGTCTCCTCGCGGAACGCGGCCGCCGTGGAGACCGCCGGGCGTGTGACCCGCAACGGGAGCCATACCGTCGTCGGCTGCCCTGCCGCGAGGGCCGCGGCCAACAAGGGCGTGGCGCGGGCAACGTCGAGACTCAGCCCATCCCGCGCCGCAGCGTCGAGACGGGGGCCTGCCGGGGTGAGCGAGAGCGCGGCGGAGCGGGCCGGTCGGTTAAGCGTGGCCGCGACCCTGTGTAGGTAGGTCGTGAGGGCGCGCGCATCGTACGCGCCCGTGAGGGCGAGGGCGCGTCCGCCGAGCAGTAGGCGTCCCTGCGCGCGCAACCGCCGTAGCGGATCGCCCACGCGGCCTAACCTGTAGGCCGCGTCGACGCTCGCCGGGACATCCAGGGCGAAGCCTAGTTGCGCCGGGGTGACGTCCCACGCGCGACCCGTCGCCCCCGCGGCGCGCAGGGTGATATGCGTCGTGGCCGCGAGATCGCCCGCGGCGCGCAAGCGCGTGAGCGCGGCGGCGCGCGACAGCCCGCTCACGTCCACCCCGCCGAGGCGCACGCCGGGGTAGACGCTGCCGGCCATGCTCAGTTCGTACATGCCCACTAGCGCCCCTACAAGGGCAAGGGCGCCGAGCGCGGATGCGAACGCCCGCAATCCGTCGTGGGGACGCCGGCGACGGGGTAAGGGACGCGGGACGGCGGGGCGGCCCGCACGATACGATCGGGTCGTGCGAACGATGCGCATAGGGTCCGAGCGCTGCAGTTGCATAGAGGCACGGGTCCTTCTCGTACGGCGGGTGGTATAGGGGTGAAGGAGTAAGTACTAGGTACATCGATTATAGAGCATGGGTGGAGACAATGCCACCGTTCTACTCACGACACTCGACCGCCGCGTGACCACGCTGAGCGACGCCAAGATGCGTGAGGTGGAGCGCGCCATTCACCGTGCCTTTGGCATGCGGCTCCCTTGCCGCGCACTATAACCGCGCTCGAACACCGAACGCGATCGTGGGCTGCCGCTGTACCTGGCGCTCAGGGGGTCAGGAAGTCGAGGACGGCTTTGTTGAACTCTTCGGGCGCCTCCCACAGAAAAGCGTGGCCGCCATGCGCGGTGAAGGCAAGCTGGGAGCCCGGTATGCCGTCGTGCAGTTGGTGCGACTGCGCTGGTGGGAAGATGAGGTCTTGCGGGGCGCCGAGCACGAGCGTCGGAGCCTTGATCCGCCCCAGGCGATCCGTCGCGTTGTGTACCTGGATGCTGTGCAGTTGGCTCAGGTAGGCGTCCACGGATTGCGTGATGCCGGTTAACGCCTCTTCCGTCTCTTGCGCCGTGTCCGGATGCTCCTGGAAGAACGCGGGCGTGAAGCACCACAGCAGGAGCTCTTTCATCATCTGTGGTAGGCCAAGCATGGGCGCGGTCTGCTCCCAGATACGGTAGAGGCGCAGGTCGAACGCGCTCGCCGCGCTACAGGTGCAGCACAACAGCAATTTATCGACGCGGTCGGGGTAGGCCAGGGCGAACTCCTGCGCGATCATGCCGCCCATCGAGACGCCGAGGACGTGCGCGCGCTCGATTCCCAGGTGGTCGAGCAGCCCACGGGCGTCCGCCGCCATTTCGGCGGTGGTGTACGTCCCTGCTGGCTTGTCGGTCCCGCCAATACCGCGGTTGTCGAAGATGATGACCTTGTAGCGTCGCGCGAACTCCTCGGTCTGATAGGCCCAGGAGGTCAGGTCGTCGGCCAGGCCATTGATCATGATGAGCGGCTCGCCGTCTCCGTGGACTTCATAGTTGATCGTGATGTCGTCGACTTGTGCGGTAGGCATGGCGCTTCTCCTCCAGCTATTAGCTATCTATTGTTGGCTGTTATCGACGTGTTTCGATCGGCGGGTGGGCGTCGTCGATGGGGTTGGGCAAGCCCAGGCGGCTCGCCGCGACGTGACACGCCACGGCGCGGTCGGGCGCATACCGCTGCAGGGGTGGCTCCACCCGCGCGCAGATGTCGATCGCTTCGGGACAGCGCGGGTGAAAGTGGCAGCCGCGCGGTGGGTTGAGCGGGCTGGGGATCTCCCCGGCCAGCGGCACGGGACGCAACTGGCGCGTCGGGTCAGGCACGGGGATGGCCGAAAGCAAGACCCTGGTGTAGGGGTGTTGTGGGTCCGCGAACAGCGTCGCTGTCGGCGCGGTTTCGACGATCTTGCCAAGGTACATCACCGCCACGCGGTCGCTCACGTGTTCGACGACCGAGAGGTTGTGCGAGATGAACACCAAGGCGAGACGCATCTCTTGCTGCACCGCGTGCAGCAGGTTCAGGATCTGTGCCTGGACCGACACGTCGAGGGCCGAGACCGGCTCGTCGGCCACAATGACGCGTGGCGCGAGCGCGAGCGCGGCCGCGATCCCGACCCGCTGCCGTTGCCCCCCGCTCAACTCATGCGGATAGCGCGCGGCGAAAGACGGGTTGAGACCCACCAGATCGAGCAACTCGTCCACGCGCCGACGCCGCTCCGCCGGCGTCCCGTCGCGGTAGATGTCCAGGGGCTCGCGGATCGTCGCGCCGACGCGCAGCCGTGGGTTGAGCGAGGAGTACGGGTCCTGGAAGACCATCTGCAGGTGACGGCGCAACTCGCGCAACGCCGCGCCGCGCAGCCCGACGATGTCGCGCCCGTCATACAGGATCTCGCCCGCCGTGGGCTCGATAAGGCGGAGGATCGTGCGACCGAGCGTACTCTTGCCGCAGCCCGACTCGCCGACCAGCCCCAGCGTTTCCCCCGCCGCGAGCGAGAACGACACGTCGTCGACCGCCTTGACCTGGACCGCCGCGCCGCCGAACAGCCGCGCTGGCCCCGCCGCGAAGTAGCGTTTGAGATGTCGCACATCCAGCAGCGGCGCCTCGCTCATGACTCCCCCTCGTAGAGGTGGCAGGCGACGCGCTGCGCGTTCCCCGTGTTCCCTACCGGGCGCAAGGCCGGTGTAACCTCGGCACACACGGCCATGCGGTGGGGACAGCGCGGGGCGAAGGGACAACCCGGTGGCGGCGCCATCAGGTTCGGTACCGTCCCTTCGATCGTTTCCAGCGCCCCGCGCGCGCTACCAGGGACAGGGACCGAGCGCAGCAGCGCCACCGTATAAGGATGTCGCGGCGCGGCGAAAATGGCGGCGACAGGTCCCTCCTCGACCAACCGGCCCGCGTACATGACCGCGACGCGGTCGCAGGTCTGCGCCACGACGCCGAGATCGTGCGTGATAAGCATGATCGCCGTGTCGCGCTCGGCGCGCAGGCCGCGCAGCAGGTCGAGGATCTGCGCCTGGATCGTCACGTCGAGGGCCGTCGTGGGTTCGTCGGCGATGAGCAGGGCAGGGTTGCAGGCCAGGGCGATGGCGATGACCACGCGTTGGCGCATACCCCCGCTGAGTTGGTCTGGGTGCGCGCGGAAGCGCTCTTCAGGAGCTGAGATGCCGAGCCGCCGCAAGAGGTCGACGGCCGTCGCGTGGGCCGCCGCGCCGTTGAGGCCGCGGTGCTCACGCAGCACGTCCACGATCTGCGCGCCAATAGTATACGCGGGATCGAGCGAGGTCATGGGGTTCTGAAAGATCATGGAGAGCCGATTTCCGCGCAACTGCTGCCAGTCGCGCGGGCGCAGCCGCGCCAGGTCGTGGCCCTCGAAGCGTACCTCACCCGCGGTGATCCGTCCGTTGGGCGGGAGTAAGCCCATCAGGGCGAAAGCGAGCGTGCTCTTGCCGCAGCCCGACTCGCCGACCAGCCCCAGCGTTTCTCCGTTGCGCAGGGCGAAGCTCACCCCGGTGACGGCTTGCGCCGTCCCGCCCGCGGTGCGGAAGCGTACGCTGAGGTCCCGCACGTCCAGTAGGGCCGCGCCCATACCCGGATCGGCCACCGACGCCTGACGGGCCGTCATCTTGCCCTCCCGCGTGGGTCCAGCAGGTCGCGCAGACCCGTGCCCAGCAGATTGAAGCCCAGGACCGCGATGGCTATACCCAGACAGGGGAAGAGTGTGCCCCACGGCGACTGGCTGATGTACTGGTGGTTTTCCTGCAACATGTAGCCGAGCGAGGGGGTCGGCGGCTGGACACCCAGTCCGAGGAAAGAGAGGCCCGCCTCGATCTGGATGGCGAACGCCAGCAGCAGAGTGGCCTGCACCAGCGTCGGGCCGATGCTGTTCGGCAGCACGTGCCGTACCATGAGACGCAGATGCCCCGCGCCGCGCGCCCGCGCTCCCTCGACGTACGCGGTCGTCTTGACCGAGAGGACCGACCCGCGCAGCACGCGCGCCAGGATGGGCACGTAGACCACCGCGATGGCGATCATCATAACGGTCAGGCCCTGACCCAGAATGGCGATGAGGGAGATGGCCAGCAGGATAGCCGGGAAGGCCAGCAGGATGTCGACCAGCCGCATCAGCAGATTGTCCACCAGCCCCCCCCAGTAGCCCGCCAGCAGACCGAGTGGCACGCCCACCAGCAGCGACAGCCCGACCGAGCCACAGGCGACCAGCAGCGATACCTGATACGAATAGACGACCCGCGTATACACGTCACGCCCTAGCCCGTCTGTGCCAAAGATATGTCGGGGGCCGGGGTTGGCCAGGATCGCGTCGTAGAAGATGGTGTGGTACGTGTACGGCGTGATGAGCGGCGCCGTCAGCGCCACGACGACGAGGATTATCACGATGGCCATACCCACGACCGCGATGCGGCGACGCCACAATGCGTTGCCCAGACGTCCCGCGCGCCCGCCGAGCACGACAGGGGCGACCGCGGCCACGTCGACGTTGGTCGCGCTCATGTGCGCTCTCCATAGGCGATGCGAGGGTTGAGCACGGTGTAGAGCAGGTCGGTGAGCAGGTTGATCAGGATGAACAGGAGCGCGATCACCAGCGTCCCGCCCTGCACCACGGGATAGTTGCGCGTGGAAACGGCGTCGACGACGAGCTTGCCGACGCCGGGGAGCGAGAACACGTTCTCGACCACGATGGCGCCGCCGAGCAGCGTGCCGAACTGCACCCCGATGACCGTGACCACGGGCACGGCCGCGTTGCGCAGGGCGTGCCGGTAGGCCACCACGTTCTCGCGGATGCCCTTGGCGCGCAGGAAGGTGATGTAGTCCTGGTTGAGCGTCTCCAGCATGCTGGCGCGAGTGGTTTGCGCGATGTAGGCGACCTCCGCCAGCGCCAGCGCGACCACGGGTAACACGATGTGGCGCAGGTTGTCGCCGGGGCTCTGCGAGAAGGGCACAAAGTCCTGCGGCGGGAGCCAGTTGAGCGCGGAAGCGAAGAGCAGGATCAGCAGCGTCCCCAGCACGAAGTCGGGCACCGAGATGCCGAGGAGCGTGATCCCCGTCGTCAGGCGATCGAGCGCGCCGCCGGGCCGGCGCGCCGCGGCGACGCCAAGTGGGATGGCGACGAGGACCGCGAGCCCCATCGAGAACGCCGTCAACTCCAGCGTCACGGGGAGCCGCTGGCCCAACAGCGTCGACAATGGCTCGTGCGAGATAAGGTCCTGCCCCAGGTTCCCATGCAGCAGGTTGCCCATGTATGTGAAATACTGTTGGATCACGGGCTGATCCAGGCCCATCTGATGGCGGAGGATGGCCGCGGCGTGCGTCGAGTAGTTGAGGCCGAGCGCGGCCTGGACTGGGTCGCCGGGGGCGAGGTGGATGATGGCGAACACGAACACGCTCAGGCCGAACAGCACCGGCACGGTCAGGAGCAGACGTCGGGTGGCGTAGGCTACGATCGGCGGCATAGATCTAGTCCAGGCGGCGAGGTAAGTGGGGCGTATGGAGCGTACGGAGCGTGAAGGGTGAGAGCTGTTGTCGGCATCAATCCATCCAGACGTCCTTGAGGTTCAACTCCAGTGACGGCAGCACGCCGGAGCCGTGCACGCGCGCCTGCATGGCGTAGTTGAGCGTCTCATAGTGGACGAAGATGTTCGGGACATCGTCGTACATGATGTCGCGTACCCTACTGTAGAGCGCCTTACGCGTCGAGACGTCGGTCGTCTCGCGGGCCTGCTTGACCAGGGCGTCGAAGCGCGGATTATTGTACCCCGTCACGTTGAGGCTGGCATCATGCGTGAGCAGCAGGCTATAGAAGTTGTCGGGGTCGATGGTGCGCTCTTGGTAGGCCGAGGTAATCTGATATTGCTTTTTGGTGAAGCGATTGCCCCACACCGTCACCTCGACCTGCTTGATGTTCAGCTGAATGCCGATCTGCGCGAGCTGCTCTTTGAGGATCTCGCCCGTCTTGAGCAACTCGGGGTACTGCGGCAGCCCCAGGTACTCGACGGTGAGACCGTTAGGGTAGCCGGCCTCGTGCAGTAGCCGCTGGGCCTTGTTGATGTCTGGGCCGGAGCGATAGGGATCATGACTCGTGTACCACGGGCTCCCCGTAGGCACTTCGGCCGAGCCCGGCTCGCCCACGCCGAAATAGGCCACGGCCAGGATAGCGCGTTTGTCGATGGCCCAGGCGACGGCTTGCCGCAGCTTCTTGTTGTTGAACGGCGGCTTATCCACGACGAAGGACAGGTAGTCGGGGATCCCGGCGTTGTTCGCCGTGATAACGAGCGGATTCTTACTGCCCTTGAGCCGGCGGACATCTTGCAGTGGAACGGCGTCGACCCAGTTGAGTTCGCCGCTCTGTAGCGCGGCCAAACGGCTCTCATCGACGTTCGTGCCGCGGAAGATGACGCCGTCGAGGTAGGGCTGTCCCTCCTGGAAGTAGTGTGGCCAACGCTCTAGCGTGACGTGATCACTGGTCACCCACTCCTTGAATTTGAACGGTCCCGTCCCGATAGGGCGCCGGTTGGGGTCGTATTGTTTGAGCGCTTTCTCGTTGACGATTTCGCCATTGGCGGCCAGGTTGGTCAGGAACGGGCCGAACGGCTGGCGGAGATGGAAGCGCGCCGTATATTTATCGACGACCTGTACCGACGCGATGGCGTTGAAGAGGGGAGCGTAGGCGCTGGCAATTTTGGGGCTTAGAATGCGGTTGAAGGTGTACTGGACGTCGTGCGCGGTGAGCGGTTCGCCGTTATGGAAGACGGCGTTGTGGACAAGATGAAATTCCCACGTCTTGCTGTCAAGCTGCCGCCACGACCGCGCGAGCGAGGGCCGGAAGGCGCCGCGGCTGTCCAGGACGACGAGCTTGTCGAAGATGTTGTCGTAGATCTGCGCGGCGGTGTAGATCGACGACGTCGCCGGGTCGAGTTGGTCCGGCTGCCCCGTGAGCCCGGCCTTGAGCGTCCCGCCACGGCGCGGCGCCGCCATGTGATCGAGCTCGTCGGCGCGGCGTCCGGCTGCGGCCAGCGCCGCGCGCGTCGAGCCCTCGAAAGACACGGCGGCCGTCGCGGCGGCCAGGGCCGCGACGAACCCACGGCGGGAGAAGAGCCCCGAACGGTAAGCGCGCTCGATGGTAGATGTGTCCAGCGGCCGGTCGGACATGATGCGCCTCCTGGATATCGGCGCGCCCACGTCCCCATCATTATTATCGATTGAGGTACGAGTGATAATGGTACAGGCGCGCGTGTGCCTCTAACTATAGCAGCGTCCACCGTGGCGTCGTCAAGACAAGGCGCTATGTGGAGCGCGTGGTCGAAATGGCGAAAATCATCGCCGCGACGATCGTCTCCTGGCGCCGGAGCGCCGGATTGCGCGGGGGCGTTGATGGGGCCGTTGTGCTATGCTGGGGGCGAATCTGGGAGAGGACATCTGGAGGGGGAAGGGGAGGCTTGAGGCGCCATGGCGACGACCATTGAGATCCGGCCGGGCTACGCTCAGATCCCGGTGGGCTCGGCCGCGGTCAACTACGCCGCGATCGCGATCCGCCCCGATCTGGCCGTGCAGCGGCGCGCGACGGTTCAACTTGGCCTGGTTATCGACACGTCTGGGTCGATGGACGGCCAGATCCACGGGCGCAATAGCCAGAAGAAGATCGACCTCGTGCGCGAGGCCGCGCGGCGCGTGGTGAGCCAGCTCAACGAGGGCGACTACATCACGATCGTGGCGTTTTCCGACAAGGTGCAGGTGTTGGCCTACGCCCAGCCTGTCACGGGCGATCGGTCGACGCTCCTGCGCGCCGTCGGCAATCTGCGCGCCAACGGCGGGACGCTGATGGGCGACGGGATCGGCGTCGCGTTGCGCGAGATGCGCAATTTGCCCAACCCCGAGGCCGCCGTCCGCAAGCTTGTCGTCCTCACCGACGGGCAGACGAACGACGAGCAGGCGTGCTATAGGCTCGCCGAGGAGAGCGACGTGCCCTTCCTGCTCGGCGGCATCGGCGACGACTACAACGGCACGCTCCTCAACGAGATGGCGCGCTCCTCGCGCGGTATCGCCGAGTACATCGATCGCGCGGAGAAGGTGCAAGACTTCTTCGGCGAGGTCATGGCCACGGTCGAGGCGACCGTGCTCACCAACGCCGTGCTGTCGATGGAGTTCCGCCAGCGCTTCCGCCCGATCCGCGCGCATGAGGTCGCGCCCGAGCTCGCGTCGTTCGACTTCACGCCGGTGACGCCGACGAACCGCCGCACGGCGGTCTCCCTCGGCGACATCCAGAAGGAGGGGCTGACCCTCCTCGTGCAGTACGCCTACGAGGGCGGGGCCGGCTTCGCCAACGAGTTTCAAGTGGCCTCCCTCGACCTGACCTACGATATGCCGCCCCAGACGGGGCTGACGGCGCACAGCGACGACTTCACCGTGCTTCTCTCCGACCAGCCCGGCTTTCCGCCGCTCGACCCCGTCGTCCAGGGTTACGTCGACCATGCCGAGGTCGAGACGTCGCAGACGCGTGTGCTACAGGCCGCGCGTTCGGGCGACGTGACGAACGCGACGCGCCAGCTCGACAACCTGCAGCAGAACCTCGAGCGCATCGGGGCCGACCGCGGTTTCATCCAACAGACCGTGCAGACGATGAAGCTCACGCTACAGGACACGGGTGACGCGGCGCAGATCGCCGACTCGTCGGCCACGAAGAGGCTCACCAGCGGCACGCGCAAGCTAACCCTGCCGCAAGAGAACCAGCCACAAGAACAGGAATAGGAGAGCGTTTCATGGTGACCTGTCAGCAATGCGGTGGCCAGAATCTCCCCGGTATGGCCTACTGCGAACACTGCGGCGCGCCGCTAGCTCAAGAGACTCCACAGGGGCAGGGGATCGCGCCTACGCAATCGCCCGCCGCGATGTCCTCGGGGCCGACGCCCGCCGCGATGTCCTCGGGGCCGACGCCCGCCGCGATGTCCTCCGGGCCGGCGTCCCCGGCGGAACCCTCTATCATCACGCAGCCGGACCCCGCTATGATCGATTTGCCGCAGCCGGTCATGCCCGTAGACCAGACGCCGACCGGACCCGACGTCACTCCCGCTCCCGGCGCCGCGCCGCCCGGCTCCGCGCAGGGGATCGGCGCGAACGGCACGGCGCCGAACCCGGTCCACTCTACGGCCGACCTCGACGAGGGGCGCGTCGCGCCCCCCTCTCCCGCGTCCGCGTCCGCCGCCCCCGTGACGCTGACCGTCACGTTCCCCAATGGTCAAACGTATATGATGCGGGATGATACGGTCAACGTCGGGCGCTCGGACATCGCGCAGAACTGGCGGCCCGAACTCGACGTCATCCCCTATGGCGGCAGCGCGCCCGACCTCGGCGTGTCGCGCCACCACGCGCGTATCGTACGGCAGGACGGCGGCTTCGCCGTGCTTGACCTTGGCAGTACCAACGGAACCTACGTCAATGGGCACGCCGTCCCGTACAACCAACCGGTCGCGCTCAACAACGGCGATACGCTCTCATTCGGCGCGCTCAACACGCAGGTCTCGGTCAGGTAGCCCCCATGAGGCGTGTGACGGGATCGGGTGTGGCCGACAAGGGCAGGGCGCCAGGGCGCATGTGTAAGGGGAAAGGTTGATGTGGGACGCCGTTCGCAAAAGGATATTTAACGGGGACCATGCGCCCCAAACCCCCTCGACGAACGGGGCCGTGGTTGGGGAGACGGGGAATGTCGAGCGGCCGGCGGCGGTTGTCGCGCCGGAGCAGGCGGAGTCCACGGAGTCCACGGTCGTCGCGCCGGAGCCGGCCGAGTCCGTGGTCTTCGCGCCAGAGCCGCGCCGGGAGCCGGTCGAGGAGGCGCCGGGGGTGAGCGCCGCCGCGCCGGGGGTGAGCGCCGCCGCGCCGGACGCGCCAGATGCGTCGCGGACGCCGGAGGTGTCGGCCTCTGACCACGCCCCCCAGGGCCTCGCCGCGGAACCGCTCGTCGCGCCCGATGTCGTGGCGGCGGAGCAGGCGCCGCCGCGATCGCCCGCTGAACCCGACGCGGCCTCCAGCGAGGGGGCCGGCGCCACGTCCGGCGCCGGGGCCGACGCAACACCTATTAACGGGACGGATAGCACCGGGACGGAGGCGGCCTCACATGAGGGGGCCGACGCGACGCCCCTGACTCTGGAGGCCGTGGCGCCGGTCGACGCGGAGGCGCCTCCCGGCGCCGGACACGTAGACACGGAGGCACCTCCCGCCACGACTCGACAAGAGGAGGTCGGGCCGTCGACTGCGCCCGCTGTCGAGCCTGAGAGACGCGCCGTCGACCCGGTCGCGGCGGCCGACAGCCCCCCAATGGGGGCGGAGTCGGGGGCGAGTATGGCGCCGACAGTCAGCGAAGATGTCTCAGGGGACGCTTCTGACGCGGCGGCGCGTTCCGGGCCGG
>JAABUO010004734.1_pt1 | contig 16005 bp, 24 predicted proteins | sample 5559291 | NCBI WGS metagenome assembly JAABUO01 (sample SAMN10711878, study PRJNA513372) | rock metagenome | isolation source: Antarctica rocks | place: Antarctica: Victoria Land, Finger Mt sud
ATGAGACCTGAAGATGAGCTGGGACTCCTCAGCAATCTTCCACACTCTGCAGGTGTGATCATTGCCAGAGCTGACTGCACGCTCCTGTCGCAGGATGTCAATTGCAAGCACCTGCAAACAACAAGGCAGCCATGGCAAACAAGTACTACTGCCTGTGAGATCAGGACAAGCAAGACATCAAGCATCAGGCTTGCAAATGTATAGCTGCAGCAGTGAAAGTGAGATGAGATGCATCCTCAGTGCACAGTGCATGGAGTCACCACCAGAAGACACAGACCTCGCTTTGATGGCCAAACAGGGTGTCAACATACGCCATGTCGTCCAAACTCCAAATCTTGACTGCTCTGTCTGCTCCACAGCTAAACAGCTCATGTGTGCCATCCCTGAAAGCTAGCCCTGTGATAACGTCCTTGTGGCCCGTGGTTCCACTGAGAGACCTAATGTACTGATGACTTTTGGCATCCCAGATATGCAGCTTCTTGTCACCGCCGCCAACAACAAGATACCTGCATTGGCTGACAGCATGTTGGCAATGCCTGGTACACTTTGGTACTGTGTGAAGATGGTCTCAAGGGCAGCGCCATTGTAATGTACAATGCAACAGACAGCTCGCATAACAAGCTGCTTAGAAAGCAAGGCATTCATTGCTGTGCAGTCCTTTGCCAACCGCCAATAGTGCTGAGTGTGTTGCTTAGCCAAGAATTTGCCGGTATTACGTGCAATGATGCATTTCCTTATGTTCAAGTGTAGGCAAGGCATACACCACTGTGATCAGATGTGCTCACACAGAGTGCAGGAATGACACCAGTTGCTTGCTGATGATGTGCAGAGCACAAGTTTGCAGAATGCACATGCAAAGGCAATGCTCAAACTGAATGGATCATGATGAAGGTGTCACCTGTCATCAAAGCTGATGGCAATAGCTAATAGTGCGTTCTTGCCTACAGATTGGGCCTTGCGCTTCACCCAATCAGCTGTGCTACCACTGGTCTGTGTATGGTCTGCTGTATGCTGCCAGTCAAATTTGCTGCGTTTGCCAGTCTCAATGTCAAGAGCAAAGATGACGCCGTCTTTGGAGACACAGTAAGCTGTCTGGTCATCAGAGCTCAGACATACTGCTGTGACTGCCATCTTGCTGCAGCAGGTCAAAAGCTGATGTTGATGGCAACAGTGCTGTTCGTGCTGATGACAGTGCTGTTACTTATAACCTATTAGTAACCGCCCTGCAGATGCTGGTCACGCAATGGAGCATTTTTAGCAACAAACAGCATTTGCGCTGACACAGCATCATTTGCGGTGATGCAGCATCATGTGCGCATACAGGTCCTCCTGGTAACAACTTGATCAAAGGCATGTTGCGCTCATGTTGATCTGATGACATGAATTGCAGTGGTGACACAGGCATCCAGACACATGTGCTGTTCTGTCACATTCTATTCATGTGTCTTGTTTCACCTGGTGCGTATAAAACGTCCTGAAGTACCGGCGCTGGTTCCAGAGGCCGCTCGCAAGCTAGGCAGCTCCAGTTGATGTGCAATTTTGCGCTGCATGTACCCTGATGCCTACCCAACACAGCAAAGAATTGATTTAGCTGTGCATTGGCATCGACAATAGTGATTACTCAGCTTTTGACATTGGCAGATCAATACAAGCAATCCAGTACTGGTGATTCTCCAGGCACTATCTCCTGGTGTATGGCATGCTCGGTAACATTGCACATACATCACAGGACATGCCTTTGAGACCGCACCTCCATGGCTTTCTGTTTCAGTATCTCTCCAAGGGGATCATGGACACCAGCCTCATCCGTTTCTACATATTGTCAAGTGTAAGACAGCTGCACATGGCAACATATGCAGCAGGTCTAAACATGACTCAGCATCTTACCGGTGTCACTGCCAGCTTGTTCCTGGAGCCCAATATTCACCTTTTGCATGTACTCCTTGGCTGCAACAGCACAATACATTGACCATTACCCAGAGAAAGCATGGCAATCTCAGCCATGGGTTTGCCAGCTGCCATACATACCAATCCTGTTGCGTTTCTCTGGTGCTGTTTCAACTTGCTGCTCATCTTCCTCCCCATGACTAGGAGCCTCACTGTCGCTGCCCTCGAAAAACTCATCCCTATTGTTCTCTGCTGGAAATGCAGCGGATGCAACACGCTTTTTACCGCTGCTGTTGGTGGCCGGCTTGTTTCTGGAAGCCTTGCCTTTGGGCTTCGCCATCAACTATCGGCAGGGAAGACAGTTTGGGGTCCGCTCGCGCAGATGCTTAGCCACGAGCAGCTGCTGTTGTGGACCGTAATTAACGGTGCCCGCTTTGAACTCTTGTTGACCACTGGATAGATCTCAGTGAAGTCAACAAGATAGTCGGGGACCGGAAGTCGCAGTTTGATCTGAGATGCAGCAGTCCAGTGACAGCTCAAACGACTTGTGCCAAAACGCCGGCGTTCGAAGGCACGTTGCGACCTATTGCATGCGTTATGCTCTTCGCGCAGCCGGGTGGGGACCCATCACACTCGTCGGAGGGGTCGGGTCGGGGGTGGTAACTGAGGGCGGAAACTACTTGGAGTGCGGCGGTCGTGGGCGGCAGGATTGAAGGGTTTTGGCCTGGCGCTGAAAGGCGTACCAGAAACAGTTCATCGGACACCTGCTGCCCTGCTTGTCAAGGCTGCTAGTTCGAGATAACCCCATCGCTGAGCCGCCCGCTCTGTGAACTGCCTTATCGAGCCCAAACTTTGTGTTCCGTTCGACTGCGTCGACGTGACTGCCAGCTGGCCAACAGCAAGCTTGGCTACCTGACAGCCTGCTGTTGTTCCTGTGCGAAAGCTTAGTGAACCCTTCACCAGGCAGACTGGGGGTGGCAGTCCATCTTCAGGGCTTGGCACCAGCTTTTATTCAAGCCCCGGGTGTGAAGATGGACTACAAGGAGCTCATACTTCAGTACGCAGACTCTCTCAAGACCGACCTGACTTGGGCGTCCAAGACTCATATCAATATGCTTACCATGCTAGCAGCGGAGAATAAAGCTGCTGCGGCGAGTATTTGCGCCACGATCGAGCGGCACGTCTTGTCGGTAGGACTAAGTTCTCTACACTCTAGACACGACTTTGCTGCTGAGTCATGACGAAATTTTAACTTGTTCCCACTCGTGTGCAGGCTCCTTCTTCAGGAAAGCTTCCTACTCTGTACCTGGTGGACAGTATTCTCAAAAATGTAAAGGAGCCCTATATCAGCCTTTTCTGTCGCAACCTAATTCAGGTGTGAACTCTATGCTCGTCAGTTTGCTCTGCGCACCTGCTGTCATTGGCAATACTTTACCAGTCATGCAGTAAACGCCATGTTTTCCATCAAGGTATTACACATTATTTCAAGAGTTTCATAAACAACACAATGTGACTATGCAGGTGTTCTTCAATGTTTGGCAGCAATGTGAGGTGCACCCACAGTTGCTGAAGCTGCTAGCAACATGGGACGGGATATTTCCGCCTCAACTATTGACAGTGCTGAAGCAGAGAGTGGCACAGGATGTGCCCAGTCAAGCAAGTGGCAAAGCTTTGCAGTCTGGTCAGGCACAATCAAGCCACTGGGGCCAGAGAGTGGCAAATGATCAGCAGCCTGTTTCATCAACAAACACCAACATTCCAAGCACCAGTGGCAGAAATGGCTACTATGCTGCACCACATGTCACAGGCCGTCTCATGTCTGCCTCCTATCAGCATCCCCAGCAGCGCCAAGACAGTTTTCAGTCAGGGTATGCTGCACCTCAAGGTCAGCCATCGCAGCGGCAGTGGCAGTCGCATCAAGCAGCACAACAAGCAGGCTCTGTGCAATATTCACAGCAATCGAGCTGTCAGCCACTGGTGTTGCCTAACCTGTTGTCATCCCTCCTGAGCTCAGGTCTGCTCACCGTGCCTCCATCAGTGTCAATAGCACCGTCTGGGCTGTCTGCTGCACCTGCTGTGTTTTACACACATCCACCAAGCAGGGCGGGCACGCCCGAGGCTGTTGATCCTGAGGACTGTAAGTTCGTTCCTAGCAGACTCAAGGTATTGTCATGGCCTCTTATCGCTGCTATTGCAAATTTGCATATGTTGTTTGCTGCAGGTGTCATTGATTGTTTGTCATGTGCATGTGTGGGTGTTGCTTGAGGGTCATGTCTGGTTCAAATGCAATGCTCTCAAAATTGCATGCTGTTTCTCAAGTGTATGAAGGGACTATGTGGCCTCTTGATCGATTTTGGTATATTAGCTGTAAAAATAGTGCATGATGTCTTGGCCCAACAGTGTACTTGTGAATTAAGCAAGATAGCAGCCACATTCGTCAAATGCTGTTCGACTGCATAGTCTTCCGACAGTTCGAAAAGACATGGCTGTATACGAAAGTTTGATGGCTCAATTGCTATGTTTGAAGCTTGATCACAGCATGCACAGCACGTGCATTTCGACGACTATATGGCAAAGTTCCCTGACCGGCACAACGACCTGGAAAGTATTGTTTTCGAATCTTGTGTGATCGTTCTGTAGAAAAAAAGTGTAGTACATATCATTATCCACCACTGTGAGGAGCTGCATGTATGACTAGAGCATATGGTGAGCAAGAAAGCTGCTTTCAGTGTCTCTGACGTCCACACATGTGCACAGGAGTATAATCCAGCTGTGTTGGCAAGTTTGATGGAGACAACTGCACAGCTGCGGTCCAAACACTTGGACATGCAGTTTATGCGCCGCAGACGACAGAAGAACATGGTGGGTGCATCAAGGCAATGGTTTGTGAGTGCTGACCTGTGGCTAGCTGGCACTGCTGCAGCAGCTGTGGGGGAAGGCCAACCACAGTCAGACGCAGAGGTCAGCCATGCATACCCTTGAATGAGCAGTGATGTGCATGTTACAAAGTAAGCTTGAATGAAGCTTTTGCATAGTAGGTAAGGTCTGAAAAGGATGAACTCTTCAAACTTGTTGATGCAGCAACCCGCGCAAGAAAAGGAGGCAGCAAGTGTTCCAGTGGATGATAGTCAGCCAAAGTGTGCCCTTTCTGGTGAAAAATTTGAGAAGTTTTGGCATGATCAGTACCAGGTATGTTGTGCATCAAGCATGGTAGCTGACATCAATGACGCTCAGTCTTACTTTGATCTGCCTGACCATAACTATGCCTTGCGGTTGCTTCATGGCATGCAAACTCTGCTGCAGCCTTTCTCCGATGCATTTATAACTGTTCGCAGGAGTGGCGATACAAGAATGCAGTGCAAGTCGGTGCTGAGGATGCTGCTAGATATGGCTTGCAAAAAGGTGCTCTTGTGCTGGAAAGCACATTGGCAGGAACACCTAGCAGCAGTCAGGATGCCTTGCCAGATCAAGTCCATGCTTCAGCAGAAGAAGAAGCGGTACGGAGAGAGGCTGTGCTGCAACTCATGCTTTCTGATGTCTGGTGGCTGCTATCATGCGCCTGTATAGCTGTGTTTGGCCATCATCTGCTGCATCAGATCATCATAGGGCCATGTGGAAATCGTTGATCATGACATGCAGGAGTCACAGCAGATTGAAGCTGATGTGCACCAGACTGTCAAACAGGAACCAATCGCGGAATCTGACCCAGTTGTGAGTCACAAGAGAATGGCAGATGCAAATGAAATTGTGTCAGATCAAGATCAACAGCTGCACATTGACAAGCGAATTAAGCTTGAGGTCTGATCGAAGAACATAAAGCTTAGATAGTGTAGATTGTTCTGTATACTAAGCAGTTGAGAGAAGTAATGCCACTGACAGCTAGTGTAGGTACAAGTCTAGATCACTCTTTAGCATCTTGCTGCAGCTTTTCATCTTCATGACATTGTGTAACAAACAATGCTCAGGATGAGTCAAACATTTTTTTGCCGTGTGCTTTTGTGTGTAGATATGTTTGCAACACACAACACAGATGCTATTTGTTGCCCTAGGTCTGTTTGTGTCATACGACTGCAAGCTCCTGATATATGGTGGAGGCTCTCTGTAACAGCAGTCCAGTGTGACTGATCATCCTCGGAATATAGCCACAGCAAGAGACTAACCCCGGCCTGCATGCAAAGAGACTTATCATGCCACAACTCCTGCTCTTGCATGTCAACTTTGACATCTTCTAGTGTCTGATAGACTTACTTAAAGTCAGCAGACCAACGGTGCTCAACACTTTATAAGATGAAGCAACCAACGTAACCCTCTGGGCAGATCACTTTTATTCATGCCTCAATGCTGACATACCTCGGTTACCACCGAAGCCCCCTTCCCCTCTGCCAACAGGACCCTGCCCCGGGCCCCTTGCACCTCCTCTTCCCCCAGGACCATCTCCACGACCTGCCCCTGCACGACCCCTACCTCGCCCTCTTGTGCCCCCCATAGGTCTTTTCTCTGTAAGCAGCACCGTTGGTAAACATGACAATGTTAACCAGCAACTCCTATTACATATCAGCATTTGCTTCCGTCATGCTAACGGTATGTACCAAGACCAAGCTGTATCTTCTGCTTTTGTGCAGCTGCTGTTGTGCAGCTGCTGCTGTGCAGCACTCGTATTACCTGCTCTGTTGTAGCTGTCATCCCTAACTTTGTCTATCACTTCATCAGGGACTCTCAGGTACTTGATGGTGTTCCCTCTGATGTACGCTTCTGGCATGTTCCAAAATCTGTCACCATCCTGTACAGCAATACTCTAGCTCATGACTCCATGTGGACCCCCTTGCTGCACTGCACAGCAGAGCTCACCTTTGAGGTGCAAATGACCTCACGCAAGTGTACATTCATCCAACTGTCGCACTGCACCATATGTCCATTGTACGTTTCTCCACTCTTGAGCTCCACCAACTGCATATACAGCTTCAGTGTCAGTTGAGCTGACTAGAGGCTCTGGGCAGCCAGATCAGAGCAGCAATCGCTTACAACAGGATGTCCTTGTGCTGTCTTCAGCAGGAGCAACGGCAACATTATAGCCGATCAGCACCGCAGCCAGACGGCCCAGGCTTAGACTGCCGCCGGTTCTCGACACAGACGTGATGCTCTTTCGGAGATGCAATGTTTGCGTCTGACCACTGCACCAGGCGTATGCGCTGCAGAGGTAGGGTGTGCACTGCAATGCGGAATTTTGAGTCGGTCAGATACCGATATCTGAGAACTTGAAGCACCTGAAGAGGCAGGACTGGGCTATCACGGCCCTTCCAAGTACGCCGTAATAGGCAGCTTCCAATTTAGTCTTACGCACAGAGCAATTCTTTCAAGGCTGCCAAGCAATAGTTATAGATCTGGCCTGGCAATTCAGCTCCTGTCAAGAGCCTGTCCTGTGTTGCGTTCTCAGTGCCTCACCTCAGGTCGAAATGGCGGATAGCATCGCTCAGTCTTCCGAGAGAGTGAGGAGCCAGGCCTTGGACGATGCAGAGAGTTTGGGAAGCCCTATCGTGACGGTAGTGACCAAGCGTATCCGAGCGGCTAAGAAGCGCTTGACCAAGATCGAAAGGATAGAAGCCAAAGCACAGGAGCAGCCCGACAAAATCGACAAAGATCAGGTAAGTGCCTCAGACGTGCCTTGGCGCCGTCTCTTGCCGAACGCCCGCATCAGGGAAGCATCACTGTCAAAAATTCATGCATCTCTCGAGCTCCCCTGCAGTAACAGGGTGATAGCCATTGCCGCGGTGCCAACAACAGATCTGATCTGCACCTTATTTGTATGAGCCGATCCCGCTTGCACCTGCAGAAAGAAACGTTGAGCAGCAAACCCAAAACCGTAGCCAACATCGAAGAGCTCGAAAAGCTGATTCCGCTCCTTGAGGAAGCCAAGGCAGTCGAGATAAATGCAGCTGTCAGCAAGGCAGTCGAGAAGGCTCTTGCTGAGGAACGAGCAAATGTAGCAGTTCAGGTGCTGCACAGCTTTTGAAGATTGCACATGCTTTTCAAAAAACAGAGGTGATGTCAGTGCTGATATGCTGACCACTAAGCACAGTGCCCTCTGCCTGTAGGCACCCCCAACTCCAGTTGCTCCTGAAGGTGTTAATAATGAGCTAAGAAGCGAAATTGAAAGCAAGACTGTCAACAGGCTGTTACACCTACTGTATTTTAGTCAGGTAAAATTCAGACACATCATTGCGGTTTTTGCATTCATAGGACGCTGCCTCTGGCAAGCTCGTTGTACCTCAAGACTTGCTGATGCAGACATTTGATTTCCAGAAGCCAGGTGAGATGACAAAGCTGGAGAGGAATGCCTGCTTGTCGTACTACAACCATCACTACCAAGACAGGGTAAGTCAAATCCTGTTGGCAGTTCATACTATGTATGTGTGACCCAGTCATGATCAATTCACCCACTTGCCAAAAGCTTCTCCATGTGCTTTTGCGCCCTGCACTCTGCTCCATTCTCATGTCTCTCCAAGCGCCAATTTGCAGTCATGCACGCAAGCTGATCGTCTGCCTGGGCTGCTTCAGGAGGCGCCTCTGACACCGGATGACTTGCTGCTGATGTGCAAACTTGGCAACCTGCTGGTCAGTCGGCCCATGACCGAGTGTATCTCCCATGCTGAAGCTCTGCAGCAGGCTCACAGTCTGGCCATGCAATGGCTTCATCCCACAGCATCACGAATTGCAAGCCTAGACAACAACACTAGTGAGTACCTCACACTGTGTCTAAGCCTCATGTCAGCTTTTGCTGTACAGTTCCTGGATAGTGCTGGAGTCAAGTAGCAGGTGCAAGCTCATCACTTACACCACACCCCATTGCTCAGCATGTCTGCAGATGTCACTATTGACATGGCAGACTCGCAACTTCAATTACTGTTAGCTTCAACGCATGCTGTGACAGACTTGACTGTACATCTGCAGTGGAGCAAGTTTCCAAGTGTCTGGAGTGTGTGATGGCCAGTGACTATATCACAGTGCGGCCTGTACTGGCAGAGCCTGAGCTAGAGACACAGCCAGAGTCAGCTCATGCCCCTGGAAATGGCCACACCAGCCAGCCTGTAGACAACCATGCATCTCATTCTGAGAGGCCTCCCTCTCAGGTTTGCCACTTACCTCAGACACAACTGTGCTCATTGTAAAAAGCGTGCAATGATTGTCATGCTCGTGTACATGTTGTTCATGCAGACTAAACAGCCAAGATGGCAACGTGCTGAACATTGCAACTGTTTGCTGACAGGCATGCATTACTTACATTTGATTGTGTCTCAATCTCATACTACTGTTGTCTTCTTTTTGTTAAAACAGTCTTGCTTCCTCTGCAAAGTTCCTGCAAATCGGCTTTGTCTGTGCCTGTGAAAACATTTTAGTGAAAATCAGCATGGAGGCACTGTTTGAGCAGTAAGAAGTCCTGCAGGAGCGCCCTAATACCCCTGAGCTGCACCAGCAGGAGTCACATGTCTTCTCAGACGTCACTCACCCCACTGACACCTCGCCCACTCAGTCGCCCCCCCAGCATGGTCCCAGCCAACCCCACTATACCCAAGCAAACCCACAGGGCCACAGCTACCCCCAGACTGGGCAAGAGGAGCATGGGTACTACCCAGGGCCCCAGTCTCAATCACGTCAGGAAGGGGGCCTGGCTGGTCATGATGGTGAAATGGGGTCCCACGCAAGCTATGCAGCACCCCATCAGGCCTTGCCCAATGGCCAGACCCACCATGCACAGTCAGCAACTTGTAAGCACACTTTTGCATGCACCCTCAGGCACATCACGCACACCATCACCAGCTTGGCTCATGTGTCAGTGAACTTGAAAGCATGAGCCATCTGCAATGTGCAGTTGCTCATGAGTGTCTGTATGCTCTGCGACCAAACCTCAGCAGCAGCGGCGAGAAGATGGCGTGAATGGAATACCTCAAACATTCTGCACATCAACAATTCAGGCTGTACCTTTGTGCCTGAAATGTTCCTGTTGCTGATGGCGCTTCATTTGGTGGATACAGCAGTGGCTTCGCGACCTGTCGTCCAGCTCAGCACAATGTTAAAAGAAGGTGCTGATAGCTGGCATGTGTGTTGCAGCTATCAACTTGATGACAAACAGCACTGTGGACAATGGCAGGTCCAGCAGCATCCAGTCACAGGAGCAGGGCAGTGACCCCTTTGCTAGGACATCTCAGCAGCAGCCTTTCCAGACAGATGCGCCAGACAGTGCATACACCAATGGAAACATACCTCCCCACACAACAAATGGCATCAGCGATGACTCTGAAAGCAGGACTGTCCCTCCAGAAGCCCCTTTGCCGGGATGTCAGGGCTCTTTTGGGATCAGGCAGAGGGGTGAGGGGTGGGGGCCGGACAGGCAGGGAAGTCATGGCAGGTATGCACATGCTCTACTCTGCTTATGTTTCAGTCACAAACAGCACAATCAGAATGCATGTCTTTCCAATCAGTCCATTGTGTCAACTGCTGAGCAAGGAGCATAGTCGAATCTGCAGCACGTGAGCTGTTGATGCTGGCTCAGCCTGAAATCAGTAGCTACACCAAGCTCAGTATGCTACTGTTGGCATAGTAAGAGCACCTTGCATCAGCAGGCAGCAAGCCAGCAAGGTCAATTCCTGTGGTTTGTTGGCTTATTGTATACCCCTTTATTGTTTGATGATGAGAAACAGTTCCTGGGACAAATGCTGGTCTGCTGGTGTGAAGGGGGGGTGGGGAAAGAGGCTATGAGGGCTTAGCTCCAAGGGGCGGTGGAGGCCCCCGGGGTGGGGGTGGGCATGACCAAGGTGGCAGAGGTGGGACCGGCCGCAGAGGAGCCAGAAGTGACAATAGGTAAACAATGATCCTCGTTCAGGTGAACAGTGCTACACGCACAGGTCTGCATTGAGCCAGCCTGTCTTTTTAAAGTCGGCAGTTGAATTTTACCCCAGTCAATTTGGGCAACTCAGGCTCATGGCCACAACAACCTGACAATGCATGCAAGTTTGCAATCACACAGTTTTGTTCTTAATAGATTGGATCTCAGAGATGAGTTTGCACTGATCTGCAGAGCCTGGCAAAATGCCTGGATCATGGAGACAGGCAGATTTTCTGTTTGTACAGGAGGGGCAGATATGGCAATGACACGGGCGGCAGAGGCCCCCACTCGAGTTATCAACGTGGCCATCAACAGAGGCCTGAGCCTCAGTCTGGTTATTAGGGACTAATCATGACTCAGAGACACTCTGACTGAGTCACGTGGTGTCACCATGCCCAGAGATTGCTGACACATATAATCTAGTCCCTGGTTAATGCTTTTGCATGTCTGTTTTCCTGTCAGTAGTAGGAGATGCTTCTGCTGCTAACATCGCAATGATACTCCATCTCACTGTGTTGCAAATAAGAGGTCGGGGTGCAGGAGTTCAACAAGAAGTCCCTCTGAAAGTTGCTTGCTGTATTAACAAGCCATGACCGCGGTCAGTGTATACTACATTATAATAAATGCGATGTGAGCTCCAGCAAGATATCAATGTCACTCAAAGTTCATGATGTGTGAAATTTGTTTATGGCTCAGCATACGTCTCAGATGGCATAAATGTACAGTCCTGTGCATCACACTGTAGGTGCTCCACATGCAACAGAATGTCCAGACAATAATCTAGCACATGCAACAGGATGTCCAAGCAATGTAGCTGTCTGTGGTCAGAAGTGCTAAAACAGATTGATGTCAATCTTGGCCTTCCGAGTTTGGCTGCAATGCTGACTGGAATCGAGCCTCAGCTGAAGCTAGAACCTCTGGTTTGTGAGTAAATGTAGCAACATTGCCAACTTTGTGTGGTCCACTGACAAGTGGCCGAAACCTGCATATATGCAACGATAGAAGTGAATGAAGTCATAAGCTTTGCTGATGTGATTCTAATGCTGAAATGTACCAATTGCTGAAAGCAACCAAGTCCATGACTTGGATAACATCTATGTTAGCTGCTGTAATCCCTTAAACCATGCTTGGCAATTGCATCATGGCCAGGGTATTGTGTTTTCTCCTGCTTTGCTCCGTTTTCTGATGCTTTTGTGACCAGCCAGTTCAGGCACAAGATTCTGAGGAGACAACACCCTGCAAAGATCCATAAATAGCCTTTACTGGAATCATACTCAGTCACAGAAGGAACCTACTTGTCTTTGCGTGATGCCTTGTCTTCTTCCAGTTGCTTCAGCAGCAATTCCCTTTGCTGTTGTGGGCCTGTCTTGCGTTCTTCTATTTCCTTGGCATATCTGTTTGCCTTGTCTTGAATCAGTCCTTGTGCAGACTGCAACTCACGTTGTGCAATCTGGAGGTATCTGCACAGGATCATAATTGTTGAGACATTGAGTTCACTAGTTGCGCAGCAATGTTGGCATGTGCTTTGGCTTGACTGATCCGCATATCATGGCAAATGTCCTTTGTCTGGTCTGCAAGGCGGCAAGTACATGAAATTAACAGGCTGTGTGGCAGAGTCATTATTCAAAATGCTACTCACTTCCATGTCAAGGTGCCTTGCGCAGCTTCGAAAACCCAATGCTTTTCCATGTTCTCCACCTGCGGCCGCCATGACATACTATGTGATGCCAACTCATGAGCATACATGACATGCTGCTAGTTCTTGAAGCTGGATTGCATAGCACTCACCATGGTATGCCAGCCAGCTGCTAACAGGAAATCCTCTATTTGCTTTGCAGCATCCAATACATGCTTCTTGAAGTTTGCATTGCTTGCCCTGACCTGGAAACCAGAACATATGCTGCTGAACTTCTTCTTTAGGCAGCTACAGTACTATGGGAAAGCCTGTGTCAGTGTTTGGTGTCTTTCTGAGCACTTTACCTTTCTGAACTTTGCACTGTCTGGGTGCTGGAAAATATTGTCGAACATCTGCAATAGCCTGGGAACGCATATCGCAAGTTTGTCTGGGCTGTTGAGTCGGAAGTCCATTATTTGACTGTGCAGTATTTTCCCAATTTTGTCGCTTCTCTCTTTCACTTCGGGATCCTCTTTCAGTGCTGCCCAAGTCAGCTCTGTCTCTGCTTTGCTCATCGCGGAGGTCACGCAACAGAAAATGTCAGAACAGTAGTCACGAATGCGGTCGTATGTTTTACATTCTGCACTGCAAGTGCTCCAACGTACGGAGAAATCTAGCCGTGCTCACTTACACTTTGGTTCCGGAGCACAAGCTCAGCAAGCACTTCATGCGCGACTGATGCTGCCGAGCCCACAACGTATTTGCTAAGATGATCTTACATTGACAGCCTGGCGGACAAGCTAGGTTGCAGCTGCGCCAGGTGGTAGTACCGTGTACATGGATGCGGAGGCATTACCACAAAGACCTGCCGGTGGACGTCGCAGCAGGACTCAGGACTCTAGACCATCAAAAATAGCCAAGAATGGCATCTTGGGAAACGAACGAGCCCAGCCTAGTGAAAGGCCCGATGACCTCCCAGAGTACAGGTCTAGTGCTGAGCACGACCAAAACTTTGAGTGTAAGCTTGAGTTCAAGTTTGTTCCTTGATTCTAGCTGGTGGATCAACATGTCGTTCACAGCATGTCCAATGCTGTTGATACCTGCAGATTTAGACCATACTGCTGATGTCCAGCTTCATGCGTGTAAGAGTTGCCATTGTTTCTGTTGCTATTTTTCCAAATGTGGCTAATCCCGTCTCAAGCCTCTCCTCTGCTGTCATTGCAGGGGGTGCAACCCTCTCAGAAGCATTGGCTAATACCGGCCTTGCCATGTACAATTACATGACACCACTGTCAGGCTTGACCATCAATGCTAGCCTGGACAGGTGATAACTGCTGTATAGTATGCAGGTGCTGCCTTTCTGCTGATGTGCATGACTGATGGTGATCAAGAACCTGTGATCTGCCAGAAATATTCAGCGTGAATGTGCAGAACATTTGAAGCTGAGGGGCATGACATGCAATCTTTGATTTTCAACTTTCTGGATGAGCTTCTATTCATCTTCTCCACCGAGTTTTTCACATGCAAAGAGCTGAAAGTAATAGAGCTGGACCAGGCAAACTGGAAAATTAAGGCCCAAGGGTGAGAGACTCTCCTGCATGTTCAACAAGTTCCACCCAACACACCCAAGCACACCGATGACAGTGAACATATTGCAAATGAAGAAACACTTTTGGGAGCTGCATCTGATAGTGTCTTCTCAGGTCACTATGGGAGCAGCATTTTGGCAGCTGCGTCAATGTCACAGTTTGTTTGATGGACAACCACATTGGCACAGTTTCAAGCTTGCAGGACCAGCGTAGGTGCAGCATACCAATTGACTGCATGCTACAAACGGTGCTGAATGCAGAGGCCCTCTTGCTACAATTATCTGCAATATGGCATACAATTGTCATCCAAACATCAATCCTCATCAGCTGAGTGCATTGACAGAAGCTGCTACAGCAAATAGTGAGCAGTTTGCTGGTTGTAGGAGAGGGGATATCTTTGACCGGCAAAGGCATGAATCTGGAACTGAAGTTAAGGCAATCACTTACAGCGCCATGCAGATCAATGAGAAGGAAGGCGATGCTGAGCTGTTTGTCATTGTTGATATATGACTTGCACGTGTTCACAATCACATCAGTTGAGAAAGAGCTAACCAATTAGGCACAAGGTTGGGGTGGCAGAGATCTGTACTGCCAAAGACGTTCAGTTGGGCATCAACAGCCATGACAAGGCACAAGTAGTCCCGGCTGCGTTATGGATGCGTCCATATTCAGAGGCGCTAGACTGTGCAGCTATAAAATGGATTGCTTGCGTATCATCATGATATATGGTATAGGCCTAATCGACAGAGCTGCCAACAGCACAGTGACAGCAGCTGACATGGTCTGCTGCAGCCTACAGCTGCACTTTGTGCAACATGCTATATCTGTGCCTCATGTTGAGTCCTGCCCTTGCACACTTGGGCAGTGCTGGATGCACCATTGAGTGATGCGGTGAATCAGATGCTTCTACACAACGTCAGGACTACGCATGCATGCGCTTTCAAAGGCAGTATCACAGTTGTGGACCTGCAGACCTGCAAATACTGTGACAAGTATGCACGGACACTCATCCTGCCATGCATGTTTGTGACCTCCACTGCTTCTAGCAAACAACTTGTTTGAAACAATTGTTTCAGGCTTGCAAGCCTGACTATCATCGGATTCATACCACCTACCACCTCTATGTAAATTCTCTTCAAGACAAAAAAAAAGCCTGACTATCTGTGCGATTTAGATTCCAGCGGTAGTAAGGTTATGGCCCCTGATCGCGGTGCAAACACAGCTCTCAGCAGCTCATAGGCCTGACCTTATAGGGACCTCATAGGGAATAAGGCGCTTTGTTCCGGAATAAGAGCCTAGGGTAATTTCGATTCCCGCCCTTATTCCGGAATAAGCTAACTCCCGTTGCAAACTGGAATAGGAGTTAGCGATAGCTCTATTCCGGAATAGAACAGGCGGGCTGTCGCTCAGAGCAGCGGTACCTTTTAAAAGGTGAGCTTCGTCGTTAGCGGCTGCACGCACTCTGCTGGTCGGCATCACCGGTACCGATGTCACTGAACATCACTTGACCGTATTTGACATCGTACACCTTACGCAACTTGCCTGATACTGCAGGGCTCCTCTGCAGCATGTAACACAGTCGGTTTGACCAGCAACCTGACATCGCAACCTGACACCGCATCAAGTTCACGAGCAGCAGCATCGCGACGAACATGCCAAGCATCAGAGGCTTTTGCGCCAACGTAATTGAACAAGTCACCAACAGGCTTGCGTGTAACTGGCTGGTGGACCACCAGCACGATAGGCTGCGGGGTCTCTGGCCCCATCCGCACGGCGATTTGACCTTGGGTCAGATCGGCCACATTTTGATTCCGAAGCGTCTGACCTCCGTTAGAAAGTGAAGTAGGTCCCGACCAACTTCACTTTCTAACGGAGGTCAAATCTGCTCCGTCAGAAGTGGAAGGCCATCGAGAGCTGTGGTAGTAAACTGAAGCGTCGCTCGTCGCAAGTATATGTTTGCGCTCCGCTGTGCCGCTCAGCTGTGGTCTGCAGATTTCGAAAGACCTCCGTCAAACCCGCATCCGTAATGAACA